>OMDB01000889.1_pt1 | contig 11134 bp, 10 predicted proteins | sample 1645161 | NCBI WGS metagenome assembly OMDB01 (sample SAMEA103958135, study PRJEB25191) | human gut metagenome
AGTGTCCTTCTCGGTCAGAGCGACTTTGGCCATAACTTCCTGCTTGTTCATAGTAACAGTACCTCTTTATAAAATTTTATTTGCCGTCGGCACAGAATGCGGGAAAACGGTACTCCCAAATGGGCATACTCCCAGCCCCGTGCCGCGGTAACATAGCTAGTATAACAGAAATCCGTGCAAAAAGCAAGAAAAATTTTACTATGCTTTTGCAAAATAGGCCTTGGCGCGCCGGGCTGCATGGTCGATGCAGGCCTTCAGCTCGTCCAGGGTATCAAACTTTTTGCTGGGACTCAGGTAGGCGTAGAACTCCACCACCGGGTCGGTGCCGTAGAGGTCGCCGGAAAAATCCGGGATAAAGGTCTCGCAGGTCACCTTGGTCTCGTCCGAATTGACAGTGGGCCGGGTCCCCAGGCCGGTGGCCGAGGGATACCAGGTATCACCGATCCGGGTGCGGGTGATGTAGATGCCGTAGCGGGGCATCTGGAAGCCCGCCGGGTAGATCTGGTTGATGGTGGGCACGCCCAGCGTGTGGCCCAGACCCGCCCCGTGCTGCACCGCGAAGCGGATGGCATAGGGCATCCCCAGCATGGCGTTGGCAGCAGGCACATCGCCGCCCTCCAATGCCGTGCGGATGCGGGTGGAGGACACCGGCTTTTCCTCAAACTGTGCCATGGGCACCACCACGACCTCCACCCCCAGCGGGGCACAGAGCTCCTTCAGCAGCTCGGGGGTCCCGGCGGCCTTGGCACCAAAGGTAAAGTTTTCGCCGCAGAACAACGCCTTGGCGTGGCAGTCCTGCACGATGCCGTACACGAACTGCTCCGGGGTCATGGCGCGGATCTCCTCAAACTCGGGGCAGAGGTAATACTCCACACCCAGGCTTGCGATCAGGGCATGCTTATCCTCGGTGGAGAGCAGACGGCGGCCCTTCATTTTGTTGTCAGCGGGCAGCTTGAAGGTGAACACTGCCGGGGCAGCGCCGTGGGCCTTTGCCCACTCCACTGCTCCCTCAATGACAGCACGGTGGCCGATGTGGATACCGTCGAAGTAGCCCATGGCAACAGCAGTGCCGCCCTCATGTTCCAGCGCCAGCGGCGACAGAGATGAAACGATTTGCATTGGTCGTCAGTTCCTTTCCACGAACAGCTTTTCCACCTTGAGCACACCGTTCACCACATTGGCAAGACCCAGAAACTGCCCTCCGGCGTTCCGCACGCGGTAGCGGCCGTCGGCAGCGGGATAGCGGCTGGTGGGGCACCCGTTGTAGAGGTGCTGCTCCACCCGCTCGTCCGCCACCAGCAGCGGCAGGCTGGCGAACACACTTTCCACCGGCAGCATCAGAGCCTGCAGGGCCTCCGGCCCCGCATCCTTTGCCGCCTGGATCTCTTCCAGCGTGTGGGCATCGGCTTCGGAATACACCCCGGCGGCCACACGGCGCAGGGCGCTCATGGTGCCCTTCTGGCCCATGGCTTCGGCGATCTCCTCCAGCAGCACCCGGATATAGGTGCCCTTGGAGCACTTTACGGTCAGGGCATACTCGTTTTCCGTAGGGCTGCCCTCGTACCGGATGTCCAGGATCTCGATCGGCCGGGCCTTGCGCTCCACAGTTTTGCCCTCGCGGGCCAGCTTATAGAGCGGCTGGCCGTTGATCTTGACCGCCGAGTACATGGGCGGGGTCTGCATCCGGGGGCCGAGGAACTGCGGCAGAACGGCCAGCAGCTCCTGTTCCCCTGCCGTTACCGGGGCGGTCTCCAGCACAGTGCCGGTCACATCCCCGGTATCGGTGCGCTGGCCCAGCCTGAGGACAGCGCGGTAGGCCTTGGTGTGGTCGAGCTGCAGATCAACTGCCTTGCTGGCCCCGCCGCAGAACACCGGCAGAACACCGGTCGCCATGGGGTCCAGCGTACCGCTGTGGCCCAGTTTCCGGGTGCCCAGAATGCCCCGCAGCTTGGCAATGACATCAAAGCTGGTCCAATCGGTGGGCTTATCAACAATGAGGATCCCCTGCATCATGCTTCCTCCTGCGGTGCATCAAGAACAGCTTCCACCTCAGAGAGGATCGCGCTCTTGGCATTGTCAAGGTTGCCCAGCAGCTCACAGCCCGCCGCACGGGTGTGGCCGCCGCCGCCCAGACGGCGGGCAATGGCACAGGCATCCACGCCCTTGGCGGTGCGCACGCTGATGCGATAGCTGCCGCCGGGCTGCTGGCGCAGGGTCAGGCCGACCTTCACGCCCTCAATGCTGATGGGCAGGCTGGTCAGCTCTTCCAGATCCGCAGGGTCTACCCTGCTCTGCTCGATCTCATCCCGGGTCAGGTAGATGAGGGCGCAGCGGCCATCCAGATGATATTCCAGATGGTTGCGGGCGATCCGCTCGGCTTCCATCCGCTCCCGGGACTTGGTGTCAAACAGCAGGGTGTTCAGCTCCTCCACATGGGCACCGGCCTCCATCAGCTTGGCAGCAGTGATGTGGGTGCTGGCCTTGGTGGAAGAGAACTTGAAGCAGCCGGTATCCGTAGACAGGCCGGTATACAGGCAATCGGCAATGTGGGGGGTGATCTCCACATGCATGGCACAGATCACCTCATACAGCAGTTCTGCCGCAGCGGCGGCGCTGCCGTCCAGCAGCGTGAACTCGGCGTAGCCGCTGTTGCCTGCGTGGTGGTCGATGCACAGGTCCACATGGCGCGTGTACTGGGGAACGCCGTTGCCCTCGCCAAACAGCTGGACGCTGGCAACATCCACAGCCACCACGATCTGCGGCTCAAATTCGCCCTTGAACAGGCGGGGGTTGGTAAATGCGTACCGGCCGGGGATGGGGTCGGCGCAGAGCACGGCTGCGTGTTTTTCCAGTGCAAGCAGCGCATAGTAGAGCGCGCTGCCGCAGCCGACCGTATCACCATCCGGGTTTTTGTGGCACAGAATCAAGATGTTATCCGCAGCAAGCAGCTTTTCTGCCATCTGCTGTACATTCAGCTGTTCTGTCATCCCATGTTCCATCCTTTCCGCAAGGCTGATTATTCCTCGGTCTCTTCCGGCTGGCTGGTTTCCTCAGCGTCACCGTTCACGTTCAGCGTGCGGAGCAGCTCATTGATGTGGGCTGCGTAGGCGGCTCCGTCGTCCTCCACAAAGATGAAGCGCGGAGCCTTCCGGATGTGCATCTTCTTGCTGACCTCGGTGCGCACATGGCCTGCGGCACGGTTCAGTGCCTCGATGGCGGGCTTGGGGCCGTCCTCGCGGCCCATCACGCTCACATAGACCTTTGCAACATCCAGGTCAGGTGTCACATCCAGACGGGTGACGGTCAGCAGACCGCCCTCCAGGCGGGGGTCCTTCAGCCGTCCGATGATGGCAATGACCTCACGCTTCATATCCTGGGCAAGACGACCCATATTTTTCTGAGACATAGCTTCTCCTCTAAAACAAAACCCCTCAGTCTCGCTTGCGCTCGACAGCTCCCCTAATGGGGGTGCCTTTGGCATAAAGATGAGGCTTCACCCGGCTGCCAAGGCCTTCCCTACTAGGGGAGGTGGCATTGCGAAGCAATGACGGAGAGGTTTAATCCGTTCCTTAGTCCCGATATTCTTCCATCTTGAAGGCCTCGTATACGTCGCCTTCCTTGACATCGGCAAACTTTGCCAGCGTAACGCCGCACTCGTAGCCCTCAGCCACTTCCTTGGCATCATCCTTGAAGCGCTTCAGAGATGCGATCTCGTCCTCCGTGATGACGATGCCGTCACGGACAACACGCACCTTGCTGTCGCGGGTGATCTTGCCGCTGGTCACGCGGCAACCTGCAACGGTGCCCACGTTGCTGATCTTGTAGACCTGACGGACCTGCAGCTCACCCAGAGCGACCTCGCGGAACTTGGGAGCCAGCATACCCTTCATAGCATCGGTGACATCGTTGATGGCATCGTAGATGACGCGGTACATCCGCATCTCGACCTTGGTGGCAGCGGCTTCTTCCTTGGCCACGTTGTCGGGGCGGACATTGAAGCCGATGATGATGGCGTTGGAGGCATCGGCCAGGTCAACGTCGGACTTGCTGATGGCACCGACACCGGCGTGGATGACGCGGACGCGCACCTCATCATTGGAGATCTTCTCCAGGCTCTGCTTGACGGCCTCGGCGGAACCCTGCACATCAGCCTTGACGACAATGGCCAGCTCCTTCATATCGTTCTGTGCCATCTGGCTGAACAGGTTATCCAGAGTGACCTTCTGGAAGGAGGAGAACTGCTTCTCCTTGGCAGCGGCAATGCGCTGCTCTGCCAGCTCACGGGCCAGACGCTCATCGGCAACGGCCTCGAACAGGTCGCCTGCCTCGGGCACAGCGGTCAGGCCGGTGATCTCCACGGGGGTGGAGGGGCCTGCATCGTTCAGCAGCATGCCCTTGTCGCTGCGCATGGTACGCACACGGCCCACAGCGGTACCGGCAATGATGACATCACCGGCATGCAGGGTGCCGTTCTGCACCAGAATGGTGGCGATGGGGCCCTGGCCCTTGTCCAGACGGGCCTCAACAACAGCACCCTTGGCGCGGCGGTTGGGGTTGGCCTTGAGCTCCATGACCTCGGCCTCCAGTGCGATCCGCTCCAGCAGGTCGTTGATGCCCATGCCGGTCAGTGCGGAAACGGGGATGCAGGCAACGTCGCCGCCCCAGTCCTCGGTGATGATGCCGTACTTGGTCAGGCCTTCCATCACGCGCTCGGGGTTTGCAGTGGGCTTATCCATCTTGTTCATGGCCACGATGATCTTGACATTGGCAGCCTTGGCGTGGTTGATGGACTCCACGGTCTGGGGCATGATGCCGTCATCGGCGGCAACGACCAGAACAGCGATATCGGTCATGTTGGCACCGCGGGCACGCATGGAGGTGAATGCCTCGTGGCCCGGCGTATCCAGGAAGGTGATCAGGCTGTCGTTGATCTTGACCTGATATGCACCAATGGCCTGGGTGATGCCGCCAGCCTCGCCTGCGGTGACATTGGTCTTGCGGATGGCATCCAGGATACTGGTCTTGCCGTGGTCAACGTGGCCCATGACACAGACAACGGGGGGGCGCTCCACCAGATCCTCGGCGGAATCCTCCTCCTGGGTGAACAGGCGCTCCTCGATGGTCACATGCACCTCGTGCTCGACCTTTGCGTGGAACTCCTCAGCCAGCAGGGATGCGGTATCGAAATCGATCACATCGTTGATGGCGTGCATCTCACCCATCTGCATGAACTTGGCAATGACCTTGCCGGCCTGCTGCTTCAGGCGGGCAGCCAGCTCACCGACGGTGATCTCATCGGGGATCATCACCTTCAGCTGTGCGTTGCGGGCCTTTTCCAGCTGGATGCGCTGCAGGCGCTCGAACTCGGTCTCGCGCTTGCCCTTCTGGAACTGCTGGCGCTGGCGCTGGCCGCGCTGGGTGAACTTCTGCTTGTTGCCCTGCGGGGTGGGCTTGCGGCGGTTCTCGGTGTTCTTGGTGGAAGCCAGATCGTCATAGCGGGCATCAAAGCGGTCCACGTTCACATCCACAGTACGGGTATCGACCGTCACCTGGCTGTCCTCGCGGCGGACAGAGACGGACTGAGCGGAGGCAGCAGAGGCCTTGGCACCGGTCTCGCGGGCCAGCTCGCTCAGGGAGACCGTCTTCTCCTCGCGCTTCTTGTGCTGCTCGTTCTTCTTCTCGCCGTGCTTATTGTTGTTATTGTTTGCCTTGGGCTGCTCTGCCTTTGCGGTAGGGGCAGCGGGCTTTGCTTCGGGCTTCTTCTCAGCGGCCTTGGGCTCGGCCTTTTTCTCCGCAGGCTTCTCGGCCTTTTTCTCCGCCTTCTTTTCAGGCTGGGCAGGCTGCTTTGCGCTGTTCAGATACTCGTCCAGGCTGGCAACGCTGTTGTCCTTGCTGAATTTCTCCAGCAGGTAGTTCAGCTCGTTCTCTTCCAGGGTGGAGCTGTTCTTCTTGCCGGTGCTGCCCATGGCAGCCAGCTCATCCAGGACCTTCTTTGCAGAAACATTCAGGTCCTTTGCAAAATCGCTCACTTTATATTTTACGGTCATTCGCTCATATCCTCCTCATTTTTGATTGCCCCGCAGTCCGAAAGACGGTCAAAGCAGAGCTTTGCGAGGTTGCGGTCAGTCACCGCGTAAACAGCCACAGGCTTGCGGCTGATATCGGCCAGGCGGTCCTGGGTCAGCGGCATGGAGATCACGTCCACCAGGTCGCCCACAGCGTAGTTCAGGCGCTGCACGGTCTTGGCGCTGGCATCGGACGCGACCATTACCAGCCACGCCTTGCTCTTGACGCAGGCATCTTCCACGGCATCAAAGCCCATGGTCAGCGCGCCTGCCTTGCGGCAGAGGCTCAGCGCCTGAAACAGCGCTTCTTCCGGGGCCATTTTGGGCTTTTCGGGGGTATTGTTATGCTTCGCCATTCGGCTGGGCCTCCTTTTCCACGTCGGCCAGCTGTGCGGCCAGCGCATCGTAAACCTCGGCGGGAACCGGCTGCTCAAAGCAGCGCTCCAGCGCCTTTTTCTTTTTGGCCTTTGCCAGACAGGCCGGGTCCGGGCAGAGGTAAGCGCCGCGGCCCGGCTTCTTGCCCACGGGGTCGATGCTGATCTCGCCGCTGGGGGCGCGCACCACCCGCACCAGTTCCTTTTTGGGGCGGCTGGTCATGCAGCCGATGCACTGGCGGGCAGGGATCTTTTTTTGTGCCATCCGGTTTCCCTCCTTCAGGTGCGGTCACAGCCGCTCTTACTCAGCGTCCTCGGTCTTGGGCTCGGCAGCCTTGGGCTCCTCGTCCTCGCCGTAGTAGCCGCTCTCGGGGCGGATGTCGATGTTGTAGCCGGTCAGGCGGGCGCACAGGCGGGCGTTCTGGCCCTTGTTGCCAATGGCCAGGCTCAGCTGCTGGTCGGGCACGGTGACGCGGCAAGAACGGGTCTCGCCGGGCAGCAGCTCGACCTTGAGCACCTTGGCGGGGCTCAGGGCAGCGGAGATGAACTCGGAGACATCCTCACTCCACTTGACGATATCGATCTTCTCACCGCCCAGCTTCTCGACCACAGCGGCCACACGGTCGCCGTGGGGGCCGATGCAGGCAGAAACGGGGTTGACGTTGGCATCTTTGCTCCAGACAGCCATCTTGGTGCGGGCACCGGCCTCGCGGCTGATGGCTTTGACCTCAACGGTGCCGTCATAGATCTCGGGCACTTCCAGCTCGAACAGGCGCTTGACCAGGCCCGGGTGGGTGCGGCTGATCATCACGCGGGCACCGCGCTCGCCGCTGACCACGTCCACAACGTAGACCTGCAGGGTCTGGCCCTCGGTGTAGGTCTCGCCGGGCACCTGCTCGTTGCGGGGCAGGATGGCCTCGCCGCCCTTGCCCAGGTCCAGAGCCACGATGCCCTTCTCGTTGTCCACACGGGTAACGGTGGCCTGGATGATATCATGGGCGCGGGACTGGATCTCGCTCAGCTGCTGGCTGCGCTCGGCTTCCCGGATGCCCTGACGGATGACATGCTTTGCGGTCTGGGCGGCAATGCGGCCGAAGTCCTTGGTCTTGAGGGGGGTCACAACGCGGTCGCCGACCTCATAGCTCTTGCGGATCTTCTGGGCCTCGGTGATGCCGATCTCGGCGTGCTCATCGTACCAGTCCTCATCGGCGACAACGTTCTGCACCAGAGCGACGTTGAACTTGCCGCTGTCGGGGTCGATCTCCACCAGAACGTTGTCGTCCTCGACCTCATAGTTCTTCTTGACAGCGATCACGATGGCAGCCTTGATCTTCTCGATCAGGTACTCTGCGGTGATGCCGCGCTCATGCTCCAACATGGAGAGAGCTTCAAAAAATTCATTGTTCGCTGCAGCCATTTTTCGGGTTCCTCCTAAATGTCATTCTTTCTCTTTTAATCAAACAGGTCCTCGTCGTCACACAGGCGCACCGTGCTGACGGCGGAAAGCTCGAACTGCATGGGGCCGGCCGGGCCTTCGAGCGTGATGGTATTGCCTTCGCGGGAAGTCAGGAGGCCGGAAAACTCCTTAACACCGTTCTCGTTGGCCCGGTACAGCCTGACGCTGACCTTCTGGCCCCGAACGGCTTCGTAGTGCTCCGGGCGGGTCAGCTTGCGGCCCAGGCCGGGGCTGCCGACTTCCAGATAATAGCTCTGTTCAATGGGGTCCGCCTCATCCAGGATGGGGTCCAGCGCATGGGAGACATCGGCACAGGTGTCGGTGTCCATGGTGGTGCCGTCCGTTTTGTCAATGAGGACACGGAGATACCAGTCCGGCCCTTCCTTTTCAAAGACCACGTCCCACAGGCGCAGGCCCATGCCCTCCACAGTGGGGCGGACAAGCGCTTCGACTCTCTGGGCGGTATTTCCGCCAGACTGCTTCGCCATAAAAACCTCCAAACAAACAAGAAACGCGGACCTTGCGGCCCACGTTTCAGTAAAAGTTATATCGTACTATTAGAATATAGCATACTTCCGGTAATTATGCAAGGGGTTTCGTGAAATTTTGCCCTTACAGCACCCAGACACCGTTCTGGAACAGTTCCACCACACGGCCGTCACGGCACTTGCCGGTGATATGGCTGTCCTCTGCACCGATCATCACATCCTCATGGATGGTAGACTGGTTCATGCCGCGCTCTTCCAGCTGCTCCTTGGTCAGGCCGGTGCCGCCCTCGGTGGTGCCGGGGTAGCTGGCACCAAAGGCGATGTGGCAGGCAGCGTTCTCATCGAACAGGGTGCTGTAGAACAGCGCGCCGCTGCGGTTGATGGGGCTGGATGCGGGCACCAGTGCCACCTCACCGATATGGCGGGCACCTTCGTCGGTATCCAGCAGCCGGCCCAGCAGGTCAGCTCCCTCCTCGGCTCCATGCTCAACGACCTTGCCATCCTTGAAGGTAACATGGAATCCCTTGATGAGCTGGCCATTGAACACATAGGGCTTGGTGCCGTAGACGATGCCGTCCACCTTATCCTTGTGGGGAGCGGTGAACACTTCCTCGGTGGGGATGTTGGGCAGGAAGAACACCCCCTTCTCGTTCTTGCTGCCGGCGCTCTCCCAGCTGGCCTTCTCGGCCAGGCCCACGGTCAGGTCAGTGCCGTTGGCGCTCTCAAAGTGGACGCTCTCCAGATCAAGAGCATTCATCTTCTCGCCCAGACTGGTCAGACGGTCCAGATGTACCTTCCACTCGTTGACGGGGTCACCGCCGGTCACGCGGCAGACATCAAAGATGAGCTGCCACAGCTTCTCGATGGCGGCATCCGGTTCCAGCTCGGGGAACATCTTCTTTGCCCAGGGGGCGCTGGGCATGGCGGCAATGGACCACTGCACCCTGTCGTTCATGGTGTACTCCCGCCAGGGAGCCATAAATTTCCGGTTGGCGGCGTTCACACGGCTGATCTTGGCACCATCCAGACCGGCGTAGACCTCGGGGTCATCCGCAATGAGGTGCAGCACGCAGACACTGCCCTCGCTCTCTGCGTAGTCGAGGTAGCGGCGCAGCTGGTAGGGCTTGCTGTCGGTCAGGGCTTCCTCGCTGCCCAGCTCCATCCGGGTGCGGGATACGGCATTGTCGCTCCAGTCCACCTGAACATCACGGGCACCGGCCTCGAAGCCGCTGCGCACGCACAGGCGGGCCAGCGGGGCAGCCTCCAGCGGGCAGCGGATGATCATGGTCTGGCCCGGCTGAGGGTTCACGCCCACCCGGACGATAAAGTCAGCGTATTTTTTGAGCAGTTCATCAAAGTTTTTCACAAAAGGTTCCTTTCTGCCGCAAGAAACGGCATGGTTGTTTTGCCCTAAGTATACCCTCTTTTTTCAATTCTGTCCATCGGATAAAAGAAAACAGACGCTTCCGTCGTTGAAAAACGGGGAAACGTCTGCTATACTAACCTTGGGAGTGCTGTCCACATACGGTAAGCGGTCTAACCTTTCCGGCCCAAGCGTCGGGGAGGCGAATATTTTTTGTCGTGCCCCTGACGCTCTGCTGCGAAAGGGGTGATGCTCTATGACGCTATTGGAAACTTTAGCCCTGCTGACGTTGCTTGCAACCGTCGGCTTTGGCGTGTTCGATATCGCATGGAAAATCTTTACACACAAAAAATGACCGCCCTCAGCGTCCAAACCTGAGCGGTCATTCTTTGTGAATAACTTGCCGGGAAGGTACTGACCGTTTGCCGGACAGCACTCTCTTTATCTATAATATACCACAGCCCCGCCGAAATTGCAACGGCGGGGCTGTTTTTATTTGGATCAGAACTCGATCTTGCTCTCGATATAGCTCTTGAGCTCGGAGATGGGCATACGCACCTGCTCCATGGTATCACGGTCGCGGACGGTGACGCAGTTGTCAGCTGCGATACCCTTGGCCTCGTCACCCACAGTGTCGAAGTCCACGGTGATGCAGTAGGGAGTGCCGATCTCATCCTCGCGGCGGTAACGCTTGCCGATGGAACCGGTATCATCGTAGTCCACCATGAAGTACTTGCTCAGCTCATTGCGGATCTCCATGGCCTTGTCGCCCAGCTTCTTGCTCAGGGGCAGCACAGCGCACTTGTAGGGAGCCAGAGCCGGATGCAGGTGCAGGACGGTGCGGACATCTTCCTTGCCCTTGGCATCGACCAGATGCTCCTCATCGTAAGCCTCGCACAGGAAGGCCAGCGCCACACGGTCGCAGCCCAGAGAGGGCTCGATCACGTAGGGGATGTAGTGCTCGTTGGTCTCGCTGTCGAAGTACTCCAGGCTCTTGCCGGAGGCCTCCTGATGGCGGGTCAGATCGTAGTTGGTGCGGTCTGCAATGCCCCACAGCTCGCCCCAGTCGGTGAACGGGAAGGCGTACTCGATATCAGTGGTGGCACGGCTGTAGAAGGCCAGCTCTGCGGGCTCGTGGTCGCGCAGGCGCAGATGCTCCTTCTTGATGCCCAGGCTCAGCAGCCAGTTCTCGCAGTAGTTCTTCCAGTAAGCGAACCACTCCAGATCGGTGCCGGGCTTGCAGAAGAACTCGCACTCCATCTGCTCGAACTCACGGGTGCGGAAGGTGAAGTTGCCCGGGGTGATCTCGTTGCGGAAGGACTTGCCGATCTGGCACACGCCGAAGGGCAGCTTGCGGCGGGTGGTGCGCTGGATGTTGGCGAAGTTGA
>OMDB01000891.1_pt1 | contig 11124 bp, 21 predicted proteins | sample 1645161 | NCBI WGS metagenome assembly OMDB01 (sample SAMEA103958135, study PRJEB25191) | human gut metagenome
GATTTATTCTCTTCCTTCTTTATCAAATCCTTTAAATGTTTCAATTGTTCTTCAAGCCGTCCTATTTCTCTCTCCAACTTTCGATTTTCTTCTTGTAGATCCTTATACATATAATAAGGTATCATGTTTTCTTGCTGTGGCGCACTAGCTTGTGTATTTAGCGAACTCTCATTTTTTAATATTACTTCTTCTCCAGTTAGAAGCCATTTTAAATCAATATCTACGCATTTTTCGTATATCAAATCCAAATTAAACGTATTTCGTGAATACCAACTAGCCAATGTTGTAGGAGGAATACCTAGAAAAGAAGCAAGTTTTGCATCACTTTTTAGTTTATAGAAAGCTTTAATTCGCTCTAAAATCTCTTTTTTATCTAAAAATCTACTCATAATTCGTATTTTTCAAAGAAAAAACTTTGTTTATACGCAAAATGCGTTTATATTTGCATCAGGTTTAATATAAACCGCGCCAAATATAGCAATTTTAATCCAATAAATATTGAATATGGGACAAGTAATTAAGTTAGGCGCACAAGGCAAGAAAGAAATTGCTGTCGCCTTTAAAGTAACAATGGCTTATGTCGGACAGGTTTTGTCCGGTCAGAAGAAGGGTGGTAAAGCCCCGGCAATCTGGGAAGCAGCCAAGAAACGGAACGACAGCAAGCTGTACAATGTTGACGAAATCGCCAAGCATGAAACAGTCAGAATACTCGACAACAAGGGTAATGTGAAAGCGGAACGTACTAATTAATAATGTATTATTATGGAAACACTGAACAACAACCAGCAGACAACAGGTCTGCAAACATTCTTCAATGACGGCATTAACGCCGGTATCCGGATGAAAATGATTGATGGAGAATCATGGTTTATAGCAAAAGACATTTGTTGCGCTTTAGGGTTACAAGATGTTAGCATGACAGTCAAGCGTTTAGATGATGACGAGAAGCTGATACAAACATTATTTGTATCAGGTCAAGGTCGAGAAACATGGACTGTTAATGAATCCGGATTATATGGCTTGATCTTCCTTTCCCGCAAGCCCGAAGCAAAAGCCTTCCGCAAATGGGTAACAAACGAGGTTCTCCCCTCCATCCGTCGCACCGGTGCTTACTCCGTCTGCCCAACACAGCGTCCGACGCTTCCCGCACCCAAGTTCCGTCCTGACTTCATCGAATGGAAACAGGCTGTGTGCCGTTATCTTAACCGGAATGACCTGAAAACGGTCGCCACCAACATGAAAGTCACCTACTCCCATGTATGTAAGGTGTATTCCGGCAACACAATGAGCCGCCGTATAGCCGACAGACTGACGAAGCTGGCTATCTCCCACAAGAACAAAGGCATCATATATCCCGAACCTGTTCCGGTATACAGACAACTGCTGATAGAATGGGAGGAACAGGGATGATTACTTATACGATGGGTATCAACCTTGAATACCTGAGGATCGTGATAACGATCTGGCGTGAATACGGGATGCTCTGCCCCATCATCATTCCCAAGGACCAGGACGCCGAAGGGGCGGTGATGGTGAAGATAGGACCGACAACCGACATGAAGGTCGCGGAGATGGTCGACAAGATATGGGATATAGCCGGCGCGAAGCGTCTGGTCAAGGAAATCGAAAAATAAGAGAATATGAATGATAGAATATCAGACTTACCGTTAACCACTACCCCGGTGGGGTTGGGTTATAATAATATGAATGTGTTTAGAAACTCATTAGGGGAATTACAGGTCCAACTGGCAGCACCGCCGCTTGGCCTTGACGGGTCAATTTTTTTAAAAGGTGAAATAACACATGACACCGGAGAGGTCCGGATGATCAGAAAACATAAACTGATAAAAATTGAAAGATTATGAAGAAACTGACAGCAATTTTGAAAGGCTGCAACCTTGTGGACAAGTTGTTCAGCCTGCGCGAGAAAGAGATCAACCGTAAGATCGAGGGAGCTAAGGACGACTGCGAGAGACGCAAGGCCGAGGCGGAGATCAAGTATGAGAATTATTGCAAGGAACTGGGTGAGAAAGATGTAGACTACCGGCGCATCATCAACGGAATGCTTGAATGCAAGCAGGAGATAATGGACGCCGACGAAACGCTCAAGGTGATTGCGGAGGTGGAAGCGGACCTTCAGTCCGAGGCCGAGCTGGAGGAAGAGAAAGAAAAATAGTTCATACAACCGGTAATAGATTGAATTTTAGTTAGACATTCCGTCCCGGTCCGTGACGGATAGGGACGGAGATTTAAAAACAATTTTATAAACCAAATAAACGATGAAAAAGAAAAAAGCTATAAGAACACTGATCGAAATTGATGAAGTGTTCCAGAATGTAGAGCCCGGACATTTTTTCGTAGTAAGAATCTTCGGCATTCCGATAGCACGGTTCAACCAGATGGCACGGAATGTCGAAGAAGATGAGGAAGACGGAGATTAATGTTTATCTAGCAGTATAGGAGCGAATTTATGAGTTTGAAGAATCCCCCCTTTGGACAGCCATATACATTCGACTTCCTGAATGTCAGGATATTCACCGGTAACACTTTTAACAGTCATTCTGAACCGGTCTTTAGCGTATTTGTCTTCGCTTTTGAGATATACCACATCTCCTACTTCAAATTTAACAGGCTTTACTTTAGGCATGATATATAAATTTTAATTACACAGCTACAAATGTAGCAAAACTGCTCCGGTCTGCGACGGATAGGAGCAGAAATTTAAAAACAATTTTATAAACCCTTAAAAATGATTCGTAATGAAAACATTCAGAATAATCCATATAGCGGCCGCTGTCATCGGCCTTGTGGTAGTGCTCAGACTGGCGGACAACCTCCGTTCCACCTTCAACGAGAACCTTGCCGCTTCGGTCCTTGCAGTCGTATGCTGCCTTTCCCTTATCGGACAAAGGTATTACAGGGAGGAGAAGTAGGACCGCGGTCAGGGAGCCGGAAGGCGGCCCTCGTTTCCGGTCCGACGCCGGAAACCGCACAAGGTTAAACAATAAAACGGTTGATATGGCTGTAATCTATAATGACAAGGTATGTATCTACGCCAACGAGCTGATCATGTATGATCCGAAACGCAAGGTGGGTTCCGAGAAAGGCTTCCTCCCGATAGGAACATACAACACGAAGGTGAACAGAAAGCAGATTGTTGTAGCCGAGCGTGCCAGCCTCAGACGTCCCGCCCTGGTGGAGTTCGACTCGCTGGAAGTATACATACAGCAATTATACATCAAATATTACGGTGATCCCCATGAGGATGTCGAACGTGCCGCCACCAGTCCGCTTGAGAGGGCTGTAGGGTACAACGAGACCGCCTACTCCTTCTTCACCACCTACAGGGACGGTGTGGGAAAGCCGCTCAGACCGGAGAAGGTCACGCTCTATACGCTCCAGGCACGTGTCCTGGATGCAGTCATCCGGCTGCGCGACAGCAATGCGGAATGCGGTTTCGGACGTGGCGGCTCCCGTTTCAACGTATGGGACAGGCTGAGTGAGATGGTGAACGACCTGCTGAAAGTACGGGACAGCAAAGGCAACACCCGCTATCCCCACAAACTTCCTTCGACGGGAAAGACGCTCAAACGTAAAGTGGACCAGTATGAGGCGGAAGGCTTCATCGCTTTGGTGCACAAGAACAAGGGCAACACGTCCGCCGCCCTGATACGGGACGAGGAGGACGAGGCGATCATGCACAAGCTGCTTTCCCAGCACATGAATTTGAACAACGCACAGATCATGGAACAGTACAACAAGATAGCCTCCATATTGGGGAAACCGGAAATCAAGAGCCCTGTCACTGTGGACAGGTACCGGAAGATGATGGAATCCACCACCCTGGGGCACCAGCGCGGTACCGCCGCGCTGAGGAACTCCCTCGAGATGCAGCACAAGCGCGAGGCTCCGAAGACCGCCATGACCTACTGGACACTGGACGGATGGGACGTGGAACTGGTCTACCAGAAGAGGCAGCCGGTGGACAAAAAGGTGAACGGCGAGACAAGGACTTACAAGAAAACCACCATCCACAACCGCAAGACCATCGTGGTGGTGCTGGACGCCTGCGGCAAGTATCCGATAGGATATGCCATCGGCGACCATGAGAGCCCGGCATTGATACGAGAGGCGCTGCGCAACGCCATCAAGCACGCCCGGGAACTGTTCGGGGCACGGTACAAGCCGTTGCAGCTGCAGAGTGACAACTACCAGAAGGGGGTAATGGTTCCGTTCTATGAGGCGATGACGGTGCACTACATTCCCGCCGCGCTCCACAACGCCAAGGCCAAGATCATCGAGCCGTACTTCAATTATCTGAACAAGACGTACTACCAGCTGGAGAAGAACTGGAGCGGTGTGAACATCAACAGCAGGCGCGGCTCCCAGCCCAATATAGAGATCCTGAACAAGAACCGCCACCTGATCCCCGACGAGGAGGGCGTGCTGGCGCAGATACACGGCATCATGCAAAGGGAGCGGGCCAAGAAGCTGGAGGCGTATATGGCCGCATGGGAACGCACCCCCATGGAACGCCGGATGCCGTTCTGTGACGAGGAGTACCTGTTTCTCATGGGCGACACGACGGGGCGCACCAACCGGCTAACCGGCAAGGGGCTGCTGATCGAGCTCTTCGGGGAGAGGATCAATTACGAGAGTTTCGACATGGAGCTGCGCAACCATTTCCACGAGGACTGGTCCGTGCACTACGATCCCGACGATCTGTCGCAGGTGCTCATCGTCAATGCCGAATCCACCAAAGGGCACCGGCTGGCAAAGGAAACGGGGGACCTGAAATTCCTCCTGCAGCGTGACATGAAGACACCGATGGCCCTGATCGACCAGAAACCCGAACATTTCGAGCACCGCAGGAAGGTGGACGAGTTCAACCGGCAGTTCGAGCGGCGGTATGTGGCCAGACAGGAGCAGGTGGACGAGGTGATAACCGCCATGCAGGAGCGGAACCCGCTTCTGAAGAGCAACAGCCTGCTGGACCGCGCCCTGCTCACCGACAGCCGGGGACAGCACAAGATCCGCAAATACGAGGCGCGTGGCCAGACGGTGGAGGACGTGGATTTTGAAGAGATTGCGCCCGGACCTCTCAGGGTTCCGTCCCCTCTTGTGGATGACGATTACGAATGGGACGACGCCGACATGAATTTTTCAAGATGATTTAATAACACTTTAAAAACAGCATAATTATGGATAAGGAAGCATTGAAACAGTACATAGAGAATTTGATAGAACGTGGTTCAAAACCTTCAGAACTGGCCCGTCGCTGCGGCGTGTCCGATGCGGCGATGTCCCAGTTCCGTTCCGGCAAGTACGGCGCGAATGACGACAACCTGGCGGTCAGGATCGCCACAGGCCTTTATTTCTATGAGAATTCCCGCAATGTGGTTGATACCGTAACCTCTTACCGGCAGGTGAAGCGGGCGTTCGAGGTTGCCAGGGGAAAGAGCAAATGGGTATGTATCAGCAGCCGCAGCGGAAGTGGAAAGACCCAGTCTCTGATTGACCTGTACAATCTGTGCGGTGACAAGGGGGTTGTATATATCAAGTGCCGCAAATGGAGCAGCCGCAAGTTCCTTACCAAACTGGCACAGGCCATGGGAGAGAATGTGACGCGCTATATGGATAATGACAGCCTGCTGGACCTGTGCATCGCGCACATGAATTCCCTGTCCTCCTATAAGCCCGTCCTGCTGATAGATGATGCCGGCAAGCTCACGCATTCGGCCATGTGCACGCTTATTCCCCTGTATGATGACACGCTGGGGCGCATGGGGTGTCTGGTGGCCGGCACGGAAACGCTGGAGCGCAATATCAGGCGGTATGTGGGACGTATCGAAGGGTATGACGAGATAGACGGGCGTTTCGGCCGCAATTACATCACCCTTCTGGGCGCTACCAAAAAGGATGTCATCGCCATCTGTATGGCCAACGGCGTGCAGGACAGGGAGACGGCGGAAGAGATATGGGGAAAACTTCCCAAGGTCAAGAAGCAGCCGCGTGAGGACGATCCCCGTCAGGTATTGTTCGCCGATGACCTGCGCGAGCTTTCGGGAATGATAGACAATGTGGTAATCAGACAGGAAATCAGCAACGGAGGAGCCGGCTTATGATCAGGTCATTGTCGTTTGACAACATATTGAACAAAAAATACGAATACATCCCCTTTTCCAAGGATTTCATGGATGCCTTTGGAAAGAGGCAGAAATCCGGGGCGTGGATCGTATACGGCAAGTCCGGACAGGGAAAGACCTCCTTCACCTTCCAGCTGGCCAGGGAGTTTGACCGTATCGGCTACAAGGTGCTGTTCATTTCCCTTGAGATGGGTGTCGAGTCCGATTTCAGGGACTCCCTGCTCGGATTCATGAATTCGTCAAGGAGCGGGATGCTGTTCTGGGACGAGGTCCCCACTTTCGATGAGTTTGACGAATTCCTCGGGAAACAGAGATCCCCGGACGTGGTCATCATTGACTCCCTGCAGAGTCTTGAAGGCGAGATGGACGTCACCGCCAAACAGCTGGTCGAGCTCAGGAAGAAATACAGGAAGAAGATATTCGTATACATCTCCCATGTGGAGGGGAAGGAGGTGCAGGGAACGGTGGCCTACAGAGTCAAGAGGGACTGCTTCTCCCGCATAGAGGTGAACGGGTTCTGCGCCCGGTACATGAGCCGTGGTGTTCCCGGTCCGAAAGGATTCTATGTGGTCTGGAAGGAGGGCTATGAGAGATGCTGGCTCAGGAACAGTGACGAACCATTTAACAGCAATAGCAATGAACAAGAGAATTGAATTACCCGCGACAAATGCCCAGAAGCGGTGCATACACCGCCTCAGACGGCAGTTCGGGCTGGACGAGGAAACATACCGGGCGATGATCTATGATGCCAGCAACGGACGTACAGACTCTTCCAAATACCTGTACAGGCAGGAGGCGACAGAACTGATCGGCAGGCTTCTCGATCCCGACGGTGTGAACCGGGAACGTCAGGAGCGCCAGAAAGAAATCGTGAAAATCATTTATGGACTGGGGATGGATATCGGCATATTGAATAAGGGATATGACAGTTGTGATCCGGTGGAGAGACTGATGAACATAGCGAAAATTTCCGCTTTCATGAAAAAACGGGGGAGTGTTAAAAAAGATATCAGCCGCCAGAACCTGGAGGAGCTGAAGGCCACATTGAAACAGCTGAGGGCCATAAGACGGAAGGAGGAGGTATGAGAAGAATCTTTAACCTGTTACACAGGGTAGTGATCTTGTTAGGTGTCCTGGCTGTGATCATCGAAGACGAACCTGTAAAAAGGGCGTTTGCTTTGATGGGGCTGTTGGCAATGCTGGTATTGGAATATGAAGAAGATGACAACAATGAAAACAATAACAATAATGGAAAAGACGAAATTCGAAAAGGAATGTGCTGACATGTGTGCCGATTGCCACGCCAAAGGGCTGGACATCTGCCGGGAGGATGCGGACACCGTGCAGCCGATGTTCGCCCGGTGTGGGCTGTGCGGGAAAGTGTTTTGCGAACACAACAGCTATTTGACAGAAGACCGCCTCTGCTATGAATGCCAGACGGCCATAAAGCAGAACGTTGACTGCAACGAGGAGATAATCGACCCTGATTTATTCAGGAATTTATTCACTAATAAATAAGAACAGATATGGATATCAAGAATTTATCTGAAAAGGAACGTGAGGCCCTGCTAAGCAAGCTGCAGGCCGAAAAGAAAAGAAAGGACGGGGACCGAAAGAAGAACTACCAGAAGCTGCGTGCCAGATTCCTCGCCTCTGTGGAGAGGAAGCTCCGCAAGTATATCAAGGACGGTCAGGAGTTCAAGGAATGGCTCCGTAAGGAGGCCACCGCCTACTATGACCAGCTGAAGGAGTACGGCGGCCTGAAACGTGACGAGCAGCTCGGGTTCGAGGTGAAGAACGACACCTTCAAGGTTTCCGTCAAGGGAAACCGGGTCAAGGGCTTCGACGAGAGGGCCGACGTGGCAGAGAAGCGCCTTGTGGACTACCTGAACGCATGGATCGGCAAGAAGGGCGATGACGGGCGCAACCCCATGTACAAGCTGGCCATGTCGCTGCTCCAGCGCAACGAGGCCGGGGATCTTGACTACAAGTCCATCTCCCGCCTGTACGAGCTCGAGGACGACTTCAACGACCCCGAATATTCGGAAATCATGCAGCTCTTCCGTGAGAGCAACGTGGTGGAAGGCACGGTGATCCGCTTCTACTTCGAGGAAAAGGACGGAAACAATCAATGGAAAAGAATAGAACCCTCATTTAACAAGATGTAAATTATGATGCACAATTGGTTTGAATGTTCCATCCGCTACGAGAAGGTGGCGGAGAACGGCATGAACAGGAAAGTAACGGAAGCCTATCTGGTCGACGCGCTGAGCTTCACGGAAGCGGAAGCCCGTATTATTGAAGAAATGAACCCGTATATCAACGGTGAATTTACAGTTTCGGGCGTCAAACGCGCCGGTTACAGCGAACTGTTCCCATCTGAGGAAGATGCGGCCGACCGCTGGTTCAAGTGTAAGCTGTTCTTTATTACGCTGGACGGAAAAAGCGGAGCGGAGAAAAAGACCCCCACTACCGTACTGGTGCAGGCCTCCGACCTTCGCGATGCCGTAAAGAAGCTGGACGAGGGGATGAAGGGCACGCTGGCGGACTATGTCATCGGCTCGGTGGCCGAGACCGCCATTATGGATGTCTATCCCTACACTGCTGATGTGAAACCTGAATTTCCCGGTGATGATAAGAAGGAAGTTTGACCATCCCCATGTAGTCCTGTGCCGCACATGCTGCGGCCGGGGCTTTCTTGAGAACCTGGACGAGCTGGCGGACACCGTATATACCGTTGCCTGTCCCGCCTGCAAGGGGAGCGGACGTGTGGTCGTATCCTCCGTTACCCTTACCACCGTGGAGCCTTATGATCCCGAATCCCCAAATCTCGCGATGTATGGAAAAGGACGGAATGAATGAGTACCTGCTGCTCTCCGTGGAAAAATTGGAGAGTCTCAAATCCGCGATGGAGGATATACTGGATGAATCAAGACTCCGGTGCCGGGAGGGCTGGCATAAGCGTGACAGGGCGTTCCGTCCGCAGAGTTTCAGGAAAAGAACCACCTGGCACCGCATAAGGAGCCGGTGCTTTTAAAACAGATTTAAGAACCTTTTAAACGACAATCTTATGAACCTGAGAAAAGACAACAAGGAAAAGAAACCGATGCAGCTTATGCTGGACGAGATCTCCGGGATGACGGGCGTCTCGCAGGAGATGATCCTGTCCCGGATGATATCCAGGAACATATCCGATTCAAGGATGCTGTTCTGCTATATGGCGTATGAGGAAGGGTATCTGTTCCGTGAGATAGCCTCCTTCCTGAAGATATCCAGATGCAGGGCGACAACCGCGTATTATGATGTGAGACTGAGAAAGGAAAAGTTCCGCCCGATCATTGCAAGGCTGGCCGGATGCGGAACACCGGACTTTCCGCCAATGGAGAAGGAACATCAACCGGGAAAAAAACAAATGGACATCCTATGAGAACAACAGATAAAAACAAGCGGTATCCCATTCCGGGATTCCACTATGAGATAAGCATGAATGGTGAATTATGGAACACCAACACCGGAAGACTGATAAGACTCGGTTCTGACGGACGTTACTTGGTAAGAAAACAGAAGCGTCTGTATCGGTTCTCTGTGAGCAGGCTTCTGTATTCGGTTGAGCATGGGGTATCCCCTGATTCCATACAAGGGATAGTCATTATGACGGAAGATAAAAAAAACGGTTCTGACGACACGCTCGTATTATTGCAAGAATGTTATAATACCTTTCAGGCACGGTTCTTCCCAAAGAGATCTGGTCCAACGCTATCGCGAGGCTATCCGTATAGCCGAAGTCATGATAGGCTTTTATGAAGAAGGTAATATGGAGGAGATGGTGTCCGTTTTTACCATTTACGAATCAAAGGTCAAAGGCTATATGTATTCAGGAGGATTCACTAACAGCCAGGATGTTGTAAAGGAAGCGTGGCAAAGTATCATCACCCGTGTAATATCAAGCATAAGTGAAAAGAAACTGTTCACAATTGATCCTTACAATTATCTCCGCTGGTGTGTACGCAACTATTTCAATGAAAGGAAAAGGGAACGTATGGCATTGGTCGGAACACCGGAAAGGAGAAAAGGGCAAATGACCTATGATGAGATTATGGAAGCATTATAATTCAAAACTGATCAGAAATGAAAAAGACTTTTAAACAATGGGCTAAACAGGATAAAGATTTGAATGTTTTTTTGTGCCCAGGTGATTATATTGACGAAAGGTTATACAACTACATAGCGGATATCATACCTCCTGCATATTGCTCAAGAGACCTTATGCAAGGATGCGATGCCATTAAAAATGAAGGCGATGTATTATATTACATCACAGTGTACAGAACCGATGATAATCAGTACTTATATCTCGGTGTTTTACCAGAATTTAAACAGTAATTTAAACTGATCAGATATGAGTGAATTATATATACCGCCTGAGCGATTTGAGAGAGACTTTATTACCGGACGATTTTTAAAAGGTTGTGTATCTCACAACAAGGGTCGTAAAATGGTTTATCATTCAAAGCGTTCCAAAGCCAGAAGTATAAAAAATCTGTCTAAAGGACGTGGGGCTTGGCATAAGACCGGAGCAGGTATGAATAAAAAGAGCGTAGTTTTGATAAAGGATGAGAAATTATGTGGAGTATTCCCTTCGATACAAATAGCTGGTAAGATGATTGGCGTGGCTCCGTCTTTGATCAGTGCTATATGTCGGAAAGTGAGAGGCAAACATACGGCTAATGGATACAGATGTTTTTTTGAAGATAGCAATGATTGGTATAATTTAATTAAACAAGATTATGAATAATGACAGGCAGAAGATATTAACTGATTATATTTCCTACTTATATACAACAAGAAGGACTTATGATACCATCGGTAAATATATCAAATATGTAACGGATTTTCTTGAAAGTGCCGAAGATGTCAATCGTCGTAGCTATCTGGCTTATAAGCGTGAAAATGCCAATATTGGGGCACGTTATCCATT
>OMDB01000902.1_pt1 | contig 10959 bp, 8 predicted proteins | sample 1645161 | NCBI WGS metagenome assembly OMDB01 (sample SAMEA103958135, study PRJEB25191) | human gut metagenome
CGGACAGACCGGGGAATGGTCTGGTCGAACACTTTGATCTTGCTGCCGTAAGCACTCCGAATCAGATTGTCGATCTGCTGCCCGTAGTTGGTGCGGCTGTCGGTCATAGTCAGCAGGATGCCCTCAATTTTCAGTTTGGGGTTGATCTGCCGTCGGACCTTCTGCACGGTCTGCAAAAGCTGTTCCAGACCTTTTGCGGACAGATACTGCGCCTGTACAGGGATCAGCGTAGTATCCGCTGCGGCTAATGCGTTGACGGTCAGCATTCCAAGGGAGGGGGTGCAATCCAGCAGAATGAAATCGTACTCGTGCTTCGCACCTTCCAACACCTGCTTGAGCATCTTTTCCCGGTTCATGCAGTTCACAAGGGAAACTTCCATCCCTGCCAGTTCGATATTGGCTGGAATCAGGTCAACACCTTCTGCATGGTGCAGAACACCCTCGCCGGGTGGAATGCTCTGGTCGTTCATGGCTTTTGACATCAAGGTGGAAAGGGTTGTGGGCAGTTCATCGGGCTGCTGCCAGCCCATGCTGATGGTCAAACTGCCCTGCGGGTCAATGTCCACCAACAGGACCTTCTTGCCCTCCATCGCCAGACCGATGCCCAGATTTTCACAGGTGGTGGTCTTACCGGTGCCGCCTTTCTGGTTGACGATGGCAATCGTAGTTGCTTTCTTTGAAATTTTCATCACCTCCGCATCGCTAAGTCGTGGTTGGTTTGGTTCTGGTAGGAAAGCTGCATCGTGGTGGGTGCGTTATACAGAGAAGCGAGCAGATATTGTTTCATGTTTCGGATTGGGCTGCTGTTCTCTGCAAGGCACTTCAGCACAAAACGGATATGGTCAGCGTTCAGCTTCATAAAGCGACTGCGTACCACCTCGGCGGGCTTATCGTCCCCGGCAATGCGCAGCGTCTTGCGCTTGGTGGCACAGGTGTCCACCAGCAAATCCATGATCTGATAGATGGTATCCTCATCGTCCGGGCAAAGCCGGAGCAGAAGGTCTACCTCCAAAGCCTGAGAAAAATATTCTTCCAGTTGTTCACGTTCGCTCATCCAGTCGTTTTCATCGGAAGAGATAGGATCAGTATCGCTTATCTCTGTATTATTTCTCTCAGTCTTATTACATCGTAGTTTGGCCGGGTCTTGAAGCGTATTCTGGACGACTCCAGAATCGTCATTATCACGATTCAGAAAGCGTAGTTTTGACGATTCTGACGAAAAATTCTTCACATAGATGAGATCGGGCTTGCCCAGCCCCCTCCGTTTGCGTTCAATCAGGCCGTACTCTTCAAGTTCTCGCAGCAGCTTGGTCGCCTTTTTATCGGCACAGCCCAGTGAATCCTGCACTTCCTGCACGGTATAGATGATGAACACCCGCCCAGCCTTGTCCAACCAACCATTCCGGGCTGACAGGCTCATGCGGTCAAGCAGGATACCGTACAGCGTTTTGGCATCTGTGGAAAGCGGTTGGAAGCGGCTGTCATGAAACAACAGCTTGGGAATCCGGTAGAAGGAGAACAGCTCGCTGGACTGCCCATAGAAGTAATCAAGGTCTGCGGTTCTTGTCGGCTTTCTTTCGGGCATAGAGAATATCCCATTTTTCAGGTGTGGAACGGAATACATTGACCTGCTTCTTATAAGGGCAGTGGGCATACAGGCAGGTGCGGAACTTGAAATCGGGCCGGATAGTACGGACACAGCTTGCAGCTGTCCGGGGCACGGTCGGAACCTTCGCCAGCGGCGATCACATGGTGCATGGAGTGCTGAACATGGCGCAGAGCTTCGTTTCGCTTGTGGCTCACTTGGCATCACCTCGTTTCTCCAGCGGTGTCATCAGGTCTTTGTAACAGGGAACCAGCACACAGGGCTTTGCCCGCTTGTAGGGGCACCCTTCGCACTTGCTGGGGCCTTTGGGCGGCTCAATCAGATAGTAGCAGTTCTCTTTGCCGAGAACGCAGCCCTTCTTTCGGTTCTTCCAGAAGAAGCAGTGCCGGCAATCTGCCGGGCGGGAAGCATGGTAGCGGATACCGTCCATCGTGACGGTCAGAACTTTTTTCATCGGTAAACCCTCCTTTGGTGGATTCGGGAAGTTCAGCCCGAAAACAAAAAAGCGCGTTCCTCTTTCTGTTCCGAGAGAACAGCGAGTGAACGCGCTATGTATGGAGAAAAGTGTTTTACACGGTTTCGGGCAGGAATGTGGAAAATAGATTTACACAGTTTATCTTGTATTTACATGGATTTACAGGAAAGCGGCTACCAATTTTAGCAGAGAGCGGGAAAACAGAGCTCAAAAGGTGCTTTATGGGGCTTCATTAGCTGGAAACCTGATTTTATTAGCTGAAACCGAAAATTCTGCTAATGGCATTAGCTGGCTGATTTTGGTGATCGATTCAAAATGAAAAATGCGAAGATCGTCTTTCCCATGGAAAAATGACCTTCGCATTTTCTTTAAATGGCGTCCCCGCCCGGATTCGAACCGGGGGCCTCAGGCTTAGGAGGCTTGCGCTCTATCCATCTGAGCTACGGAGACAAACTGCTATTATAATACCGCAAGTCGGGGATAAAATCAAGTTGAAGGAAAGAGAAAAAAGGTGTATCCTATAAAGAGAACGCCCGCCGCACAGCGGGCAAGAACGATACCGCCCCGGAAGCGCCAAGGCTGCCGGGGCGGGAGAAGGAGCTCTTCATGGGAAAAACTGGAAAAAAGAAAACACATCGCAAAAGCCTGTTGGTGGGCACCAACGCGACCCAGATCATCTGCGTGAGCTTTGTGCTGCTGATCGCGCTTGGCACGCTGCTGCTGACGCTGCCCGCGGCGAGCCGCAGCGGCCGGCTGAGCGTGGTGGATGCGATGTTCACCGCAACGAGCGCGACCTGCGTGACGGGCCTTGTCGTGCGGGATACATGGACGCAGTTCACGATGTTCGGGCAGGTGGTCATCCTGCTGCTCATTCAGGTGGGCGGTCTTGGCCTTGTGACGCTGACCAGCTTTTTTGCGCTGGCGGCCAAGCGCCGGATGGGCTTTCGGGACCTGCGGCTGCTGGGCGAGAGCGTCTCGGCCAGCGGCTATTCACAGGCGACCGAGGTGCTGAAGATCGTCATCCGGCTGGCGTTCCTGTTCGAGGCCATCGGCATAGTGCTGCTGGCGTTTGCCTTTGTGCCGCAGTTCGGGCTGGAGGGCATCTGGATCAGCATCTTCACGGCGATCTCGGCGTTCTGCAATGCGGGCTTTGACCTGTTCGGCCAGTTCGGGCAGTATTCGTCGCTGGTGCCTTTCGTCCACAATTACTATGTACAGGCCGTCGTTATGTTCCTCATCATGGCGGGCGGCTTGGGCTTCATGGTCTGGGTCGAGCTGGGCGAGTGGCGCAAAAAGCGCCACCTGTCCCTCCACGCCAAGGTCGTGCTGGCTTTCTCGGCGATTTTGTGGGTCGGCGGTGCGGTGCTCATCGCCCTGATGGAGTGGTCGAACCCCAAAACGATGGGCGGCCTCTCCCCGGACGGCAAGATCATGGCGGCGCTGTTCCAGTCGGTGTCTACCCGCACGGCGGGTATGAATACCATCGACCTTGCGGCGTGCGGGCCCATCACCAAGCTGCTCATGAGCGTGCTCCAGTTCATCGGCGCGGCCCCCGGCTCCACGGGCGGCGGTGTCAAGGTGACGACCTTCGCCGTGCTTATCCTGACCATCCGCAGCGTGGCGCAGGGCCGGGATGACTGCGTGATCGCCGAACACCACATCGAGTCGAAGACCGTCTACCGCGCCCTGACCATCATCATGCTGGGCATGGTGGCAGCGCTGGGCTCGGCGGTGGTGGTCTACTATAATACCTCGGACGCCGTGTCCGTCATCGACGCGATCTTCGAGTCCTGCTCGGCGTTTGGCACGGTGGGCCTGTCGGTGGGCGTGACCGCCCAGTTGAACACCGGGGCAAAACTGCTGTATATGCTGGTCATGTTCATGGGCCGCGTCGGCCCTGTCTCGCTGGCCATCAGCCTGACGAGCAAACCCAGCGACAACAAACGAAAGATCCTGCCGGTGGGGCAGATCAATGTAGGTTGACCAAAAAAGAAGCGCTGCGATGCAGCGCTTCTTTTTTGGTCAGTGAGCGTAGATCTCAATAATGTTCAGCAGCACTTCGGTTGCCTTATCCATCCGCTCCACGGTAGTGCACTCGCAGACGCCGTGGAAGTTGAAGCCGCCGGTGCCGAGGTTGGGGCAGGGCAGACCTTTCCAGCTCAGAACAGCGCCGTCGGTGCCGCCGCGCACGGGGACTTCCTCCGGGGTCAGGCCGGCCTTCTCAATGGCCTTGCGGGCGTTCTCGACGAGGTGGAAGTGGGGCTTGATCTTCTCGATCATGTTGCGGTAGCTGTCCTTGATCTCGACTTCCACCGTGCCCTCGCCGTACTTGCCGTTCAGGTAGCACGCAATGTGGAGCAGGTTGTCCTTCTTGAACTGCAGCTTGCCCGCGTCATGGTCGCGCAGGATGTAGCCGAGCTTGGCCTCGGTCACGTCGCCGTACATCTGGCACAGGTGGTAGAAGCCCTGATGGCCCTCGGTGGTCTCCGGGCGGGCCATGACGGGCAGGGCCTGATGGAACTCCATAGCCACATTGGAAGCATTGATCATCGCATCCTTGGCGGAGCCGGGATGGACCGAGAAGCCGTGGACGGTGACGGTGGCGCTGGCCGCGTTGAAGTTCTCGTACTCGATGCCGCCCACGTCGCCGCCATCGACGGTGTAGGCGAAGTCGGCCCCGAAGCCGGGAATGTCGAAGAGGGAAGCGCCCTCGCCGATCTCCTCATCGGGGGTGAAGGCGATGCAGATCTTGCCGTGGGGGCGGCCCTCGGCCATGAGGGTCTCGGCGGCGGTCAGGATCTCGGAGACGCCCGCCTTGTCGTCAGCGCCCAGCAGGGTGGTGCCGTCGGTGGTGATGAGGGTCTCGCCCTTGAGCTCCTTCAGGAAGGGGAAGGTGGAGACCTTCATGACCATGCCGGTGGCGGGCAGGGTGACGTCGCGGCCGTCGTAGTTCTCATGCAGGATGGGGTTGACGTTCTCGCCGGAAGCGTCGGGCGCGGTGTCCATGTGGGCGATGAGGCCCAGCGCGGGCTTGCTCTCGCAGCCGGGGGTGGCGGGGATGGTGCCGTAGACGTAGCAGTGTTCATCCACAAAGGCGTCCTCGATGCCGATGGCCTTCATATCCTCCACAAGGATGCGGGCAAGGTCAAATTCCCGCTCGGCGGAAGGGTGGGTGCCGGAGTTGGGATCAGAAGTGGTATAAACGCGGACATATTTCAACAGTCGCTCGTAAGCACGCATAAGCTTGATGCTCCTTTGTTTTGATTTGATTCTATCATACCTGTTTTGTGACCGTTTTACAAGAGGTAAGAGGAAGAAAGGCCGCATTTCTGGGGTGGGGAAAAGCTCCCGGAGATGCGGCCCTCACAATGCAGCAATACCACAAGAAATTGAGCTGTCAAGAGGGAAGATGCCCCGAAGATCCGCGCTTCTTTTTGTGGAATCGGCGAATAGCGACCGGCGGCGGGAAGTGCTACAATAGAACGCGGTGTGTGTGCACACAAAAACAAAAAAGAGGAGACTGCGGCGCTATGGAACAACTTTATCTGATGCCCGGACAGGAACGCTGTGAAAAATTCAGAGATGGCAACGGGGTGCCCAAGGTCCGCTACTCCTACTGCTCGCTCCACGGTGCGTTGTTCCACTGCGTCAGCTGCAGTGTGGAGGAAGCCCAGCGCCTGTGCGAGGATTGGCTCGTCGGGCAGGATCGCTGCTACCGCAACTAAAAACGACCGCCCGGAACGTGATGCAAGCGTTCCGGGCGGTTTTCTGTGTTCAGCCGATGATCTCGTACTGGAAGTATTCACACTTGATCTTGCTGCCGACCTCGATCTCCGGCGGCAGCAGTGCCAGCGCCACCGGGTTCAGCTCGTCGCTGGCAATATCCGTGCGGCGCAGGTTGACGTAATCGCCGTCAAAGCTGACGACCTCATAGTACCATGGACCCATAGAACATCCCTCTTTCGTTTTCTTTTATCATAAGTTGCGGAGGAGGGTTTGTCAACGGGAGGCGTGGGCTTTTCATATCCAAGTTGAAAGAACACGGTCTTTCTACTTGACATAGCAGGAAAGTTCGGTTAAAATAATATGCGACAATGCGCCATCGCCAAGCGGTAAGGCAGGGGACTTTGACTCCCCCATCGTAGGTTCGACTCCTGCTGGCGCAACTGAAAACCGTCTACTGAGTTCTTCGCTCGGTAGGCGGTTTTTGTGATTTAGAGGCATGTTTTACCCCGGCACCGGCAGCAGACACTTTTTGAACGTTTCGTTCGCGGTGACGCTGTGAAGACCATTCTTCTTGAAGCGGAAGCTCTGGCTGGGGCGGGGCGGACGCTGCTGCGCGAAAAAAATCTGATTCCGTAAACACAGCCTCCTTCTGTGTGGCGTTCCACTTTTAGGATATCCACAGCAGCGCCGAAAATCGGTGATTGTGGCAACGGAATATTGGAAAATTTATAGAATATTTTATCTGGAACCTTTATTTTGGCGCGGAACGCTTGACAAGAAAATATTTTTTGCAATAATAAACTTATAGGAAAAACCTTTTATCCATCGGACCCACACCCGGAGGTAAATGCGATGTCGCTCAGTCTGAATCAAATCAATGCGTCCGCCTACGCCAAAGCGGCGGCGGCGCTGGAACAAAACGGAAAAGCCACGGTGGCCCATCCCACGGGGTCGGGCAAAAGCTGTATCGCGTGGCAGTTGGTTGCCGACCATCCGCAGGCCTCCTTTGTCTGGCTGGTGTACGGCCAAGCGCGGCTCACCCTGCGCAAGGCGGATGTCAGCCGCTACAACGACGGCGTTCTTCCCCCAAACGTCGTCTTCTGCGATTGCACTGCTTTGGCCGAGGCGACGGCCGAGCAGTGGATCCGGCTGGCAGCCAAAAAGCCGGATTATATCATCTTTGACTGCTATCATGAGGTCACAGCGGCATGCTGGGCAAAGTCGGCCCAGCGGCTGCTCCTGCTCTGCCCGGAAGCGAAGCTGCTGGGCCTGACCGTGCCCAACAGCACCGAGAACTGCCGCGCTGCGGGCGATCTGCTGGAAGGCGCGGTGGTCTCCCGGATGACGGTAGGGGAGGCTATGGCACTGGGCACGCTGCCGGTTCCCTCCAACTATGCGGCGATGCTCTGGCCGCAGGAAGGCCAACTGGCCATGCTCCGCGCCCGGATCAAGAATCTGCATCTGCCCACGACGAACAACACGCTGACGGCCCTCTACGACGAGATCGGCTGGGCGGTGCGTCAGGCCGAGAACCCCACCGATCTGCTGCCCCGTGTCCTGACCGATACGCAGGGGCGGTATCTGGCCGTGTTCGAGTCCGAGGATTACCTCGATGAGATCCGGGAGCCGCTGGAAGCGTTCCTGCGCAGCACGGACGCGGCGGTGCATTTCTACCGTGCCGAGTGCGACTGCCTCGCCGAGTCCGAGGAGGTCCGGAAATTCTGCACCGCCGCCGAGCCGGGCCCCAAGGTGCTGTTCTGCGTCAACACGCCGGGCGTCCAGCAGCCCATCGAGGGGCTGGCCGGTGCCATCCTCGTGCGGGAGAGCGGGGAGCCGGGGACGTTCCGCCAGATGCTCTGCCGTGCGCTGGTGGCGTGCGGCCGCAAGCCGGTGCCGGTGTTCGACCTGACCGCGAAGTTTGATGGCCTCGGCAATGGCCGCGTGCTGCAGAAGGAGTGCACCACCGCCATGCTCCGCGCGGGCAGCGAGCACCCCGGCTTCCAGCAGCAGAAGCCCATGCGCCAGAGCTACCATCTGTACTGCTGCCTGAAAAAAGAACTGGAAGCCCGGTGGGATGCCTACTACGAAGCGGCCGTGGCTGCCGCCGCGAAGGAAGGAACCCTGCGGCTGCCCTATCATTACGTCACCGAGGACGGTCTGCCGCTGGGCCGCTGGCTGGAAACGCAGCGCTTGGTCCGCGCCGGGCAGAAACCCGGCCGTCTGGACGCCGACCGCATCGCCAAGCTGGACAAGCTGGGCATCGAGTGGAAACAGCGCTCGGAGCTGGCTTGGGAGCGGGCCTTTGCCGCCGCCAAGAAGTACCGTGATGACCACGGCGACCTGCTGGTTCCGGTGCGCTACCACGACCGCAGCGGCTTTGCGCTGGGCGAGTGGATCGTCTACAACCGCCAGCGCTATATCAGCGGCAACCTGACCCGCGCCCGCATTGAGCGCTTGGAAGCCATCGGCATGGTGTGGAACGCCTCCACCGACCTGTGGGAGCAGAGCTACGCCGCCGCAGCCCGGTATTATCTGGAACACAAGGACCTCGAAGCGCCCATCAAATACGTCACGCCGGACGGTTTCGCGCTGGGCGTCTGGCTCAGCAGCCAGCGCAGCGCCTACAAGAACGGGGATCTGACGGAAGAACAGATCGAGCGGCTGGAGGCCATCGGGATCAACTGGGTCAACCGGAATGTCCGCAAATGGCAGGAAAATTTCGAGGCCGCCAAGAAATACAAGGAGACCTATGGCAACTTGGAGGTCCCTTCCAACTATGTCACGCCGGACGGCGTCCTGCTGGGCAAATGGATCGCCCGCCAGCGGTACACATGGCAGAACCCGGAGCATTCCAGCGCCCGCGTCACGCCGGAGCGCAAGGCCCAGTTGGATGAGCTGGGCATGGTCTGGGAGAAGTACGACCCGTGGCAGGAGCGCTACGATCTGGCGAAGAAGTATCAGGAAGAGCACGGCGATCTGAACGTGCCGCTGAATTATAAATCCGAGGATGGCATCTGGCTGGGCAGTTGGCTTTACCGCCAGCGCCAGTATCTGCGCACCGGGGATCCGCGGCTGGCCGACGATCACCGCAAAGAGCTGGAAGCGCTGCTCAAGAGCGAAAAGCCCTCCAAGCAGCATCCGGCCCGCCGCCGGAGCGAAAACCTGCGGGAGCAGAACTGGGAGAACAACTTCGACGCAGCCAAGCAGTATTTTGAGGAACACGGCAACCTGCTGGTGCCCTCTAATTACGTCAGCGCCGACGGGTTCCGGCTGGGCGTCTGGATGTCGAACCTCCGCGCCGCCCGCAAGACCCGACCGGATTCCTTCCAAGTGACGCAGGAGCACATCGAGCGGCTGGACGCCATCGGGATGGAGTGGGACGCCCGCATTGCCAAGTGGGACCTTGCCTATGAGCACGCAGAGGCCTACGCTCAGCAGCACGGCGATCTGCTCCCGCCCGCGACCTTCCGCTGCGAGGACGGCTTCGGCCTCGGCGACTGGGTGCGCCGGATGCGCACCGCCTACGTCGAGCACGACCCCAAGCTGACGCCGGAGCGGATCCACCGCCTGAACCAAATCGGGATGCAGTGGGTGCTGCACCGGAAAGAAGAGCAATAAAAAAAGCGAGACTGCTGGAAAAGCCCAACAGCCTCGCTTTTCATTTTATAGGTCGTCCAGTTCGGTCTGCAGCTGCGCCAGCGCGGTGCGGATGGGCAGGTGCTGGGGGCAGACAGCCTCACACCTGCCGCAGCGGACGCAGTGGCTGGCCTTTTCGGCGTCCGGGAAGTGGGCAGCCCACTGCTGTTTCACGGCATCCGGCTGGCCGAACATCCCCAGCTTGTTCCAGATGCTGAAGTTGTCCGGGATGTCCACCCCCATGGGGCAGGGCATACAGTACCGGCAGCCCGTGCAGCCGATCTTGATCCGGCTGTGCAGGATGCGGGCTGTCTCGGCCACGGCGTCCATTTCAGCGTCGTTCAGGGGCCGGAACTGGGCGAAGGTGGCAAGGTTGTCGGCGAGCTGCTCCTCAGCGCTCATGCCGGAGAGGATGAGGTGGACGTTCTTGTGGCTGCCCACCCAGCGCAGCGCCCACGAAGCGGCGCTGGCGTCCGGGTCAAGGGCGGTCAGCGGGGCGGCGGCGTCTGCCGGGAGATTGGCCAGCGTGCCGCCCTTGATGGGCTCCATGATGATCAACGGCACGCCGCATTCCTCGGTGAGCTGGTAGCCCCGGTCACCACTGATCTCTTCGGCGCGGTCGTCCCGGTCCAGATAGTTGTACTGCAGCTGGCAGAAATCCCAGGGCTGATCCCGCAGGATGGCCTCAAAACCGGCGGCGTTGTCGTGGCAGGAAAAGCCGAAATTTCGGATGCGTCCGGCGGCCTTTTGCTCCCACAGCCAGTCCACGATGCCCAGTTCCTTGGCCTGCTCGTACCGGGCTTTGTGCAGCGAGTGCAGCAGGTAAAAGTCGATGTACTCCACCCCCAGCCGCTGGAGCTGCTCTTCAAAGATGCGCTGGGCATCGGCAAGGCTCTTGCAGATCCACAGGGGCAGCTTGGTGGCCAGGTAGAAGCTGCTGCGCTCCCATTTGGCAATGACCCGGCCCACGAAAGGCTCGCTCTGGCCGTTGTGGTAGGGGTAGGCCGTGTCAAAGTAGTTCACGCCGGCGGCCTTTGCGGTGTTGAGCAGGGCTTCGGCCCGGGGCTCGTCGATGCTGCCGTCTGCCCGGGTGGGAAAGCGCATGCACCCGTAGCCCAGCAGGGAAGTGCGGAGCGGTTTGTCGTTCCAGTTGCGGTATTCCATAACTCTCTTGTGCGGCAGAGGTGTTGCAGCCCTGCCGTTCCTCCTGTTGCAACCAGTATAGCACAGTTCCGGGGCATAAAAAAGAGGTCTGCACCTCGCGGTACAGACCTCTTGATGTTCAAGAAAGAACGGTAAGAGAAGGGGTTAAATTACTTAACCTCAACCTTAGCGCCAGCCTCTTCCAGCTTCTTCTTGATGTCGTCAGCCTCAGCCTTGGAGACCTTCTCCTTGACAGCCTTGGGAGCGCCATCGACGATAGCCTTAGCTTCCTTCAGGCCCAGACCGGTGATCTCCTTCACCAGCTTGATGACCTGCATCTTGGTAGCGCCAGCCTCAGCCAGGATGACGTCGA
>OMDB01000905.1_pt1 | contig 10934 bp, 7 predicted proteins | sample 1645161 | NCBI WGS metagenome assembly OMDB01 (sample SAMEA103958135, study PRJEB25191) | human gut metagenome
TCGTCGGGTTGCCAGATACCGGTGACACGGTAATCCCATATCGCAGCGATGGGGCGTCCTATCCACCATTTGCCATATTCGTCTTTTTCCTTGCTACCCACAATGTTTCCGTTGGCATCGAGCACAAACAGCGCCTTGTCGGTAGCCGTGAGGCTGTTTACGTCGGGCTTGAAGGTGAATGCCACGGTTTGCTTGTTCCAGTTGTTTGTGGCGATGTCGGTTGTCGACGACATCGTGTAATTTCCGTTTTCAGCCACGAGGCAGTATGTGGTGCCGCCGCATGCCACGGCTTTTGCCGTTTCGGGGTCGGTAAGCGCGCCCGGCAGGTTGCGTCGCGACATCTTGTTCCAATAAAGCGAGTCGCTCTCCAGATTGTGCACGTTCACTTGCAGCAGATACTGCTTTGTCGAGATGCCGTCGGCGGCTTTCACAGTCAGCGTTACGCGTCCGGTGAAGTCGATGCTGTCGGTTGCCGATGCGTTGTAGGTGTAGGTGGTGTCCTTCATCGTTGTGGCTCCGGAGATGGAGATTTCGCCCACCGATGTGCTTGAAGCCAGCGAGATGCTCGCCACGAGGCGTGTGATGTCGGTGCCTTTCGGCAGCGAGTCGGGATTGTATATCAAACGACGGTTCACGTCGATGGTGAAAGGAATCGAGTCGAGCAACGTCATTACAGAGTCGTTCTTCTGCAGTCTGAAGTTAGAAACCAGAGTGTTGGCAGAAACGACTGTTGGCTCATTGTCGCCGTTGCCTGATGAATTGCATGATGCCGAAACAATCAGCGTCAACGCTGTCAGGATGGCATATATCGGAATTAATTTTCTCATCTATGTAACTTTATTTAAAGTGCAAATTTATAACTATTTTGTCAATGACTGTATAGAAAATGTGTTAAACAGTCAAACAAAACCAAAAAACTTATCGTATAATGTTGAATATTAAACGATTCTCGATGCGTTGCACTTTCATGCGCCCTTGGGGCATAGGGGCTGATTCAACTCCGTGTCCGAAAATTGCGTCGGAGCGTTCCACTCTCGCTTCGTCCCAGATGCCGCTGTCGAGAAACGCGCGGTGGAGCGACGGGCCGCCTTCAACGAGCAGCGACGTGACACCGCGGCGGTAGAGGTCGGCGAGTGTGTCGGCAATCGACTCCGGCAGACACGCCTCTTCCACGCCCTCGCCGGCGTTTGGCAGTGTGTGTCCGCTTGAAGAGTAGAGGAGGGTGCGGTTGCTGTCGCTGAAAATCTGTCGGTCGGCGAGGTCGGAGCAGCTGTCGTGGCTCATCACCACGCGCAGCGGTTTCCGTCCTGTCCACAGGCGAGGCAGCAGCGACGGGTTGTCGCGGCGCACGGTGTTGGCTCCCACCATTATGGCGTCATATCCGGTGCGCTCGCGGTGCATTAGCGTCATTGTCGTTGGCGATGAAATCACGGCTTTTTCCCGGCTGCCGTCGCTGTCGACGAAGCGGTCGGCCGACTCCGCCCATTTCAGCGTCACGTAAGGGCGGTGGTGAGTGTGGGCGGTCATGAATTTGCGGTTGATCCATTGGCATTGACGTTCAAGCACTCCGGTGGTCACATCCACTCCGGCTTCGCGCAGCATTTTGATGCCGCGTCCGCTCACTTCCTTGAACGGGTCGAGGCAGCCCACCACGACGCGGGGAATGCCGGTGTCGATGATCAGTTTGCTGCAAGGCGGAGTCTTTCCGTAGTGCGAGCAAGGCTCAAGCGTGACGTAGATGGTGCTTTGCCGGAGCAGCCGTCTGTCGGCCTCGGCGACAGAGGCGATTGCGTTGACCTCGGCGTGCGCGTGACCCCATTGGCGGTGGAAACCTTCGCCGATGATGCGTCCGTCAGCCACCACCACGGCGCCCACCATCGGGTTGGGCGACACGCGTCCGAATCCGTTTTTTGCCAACTGAAGCGCGCGGCTCATATATGTTTCGTCAATATTCATAAGAATTTAATACCTTTGTACAAGTGAAAAAATCGATTGTAGACATGCACGACCAAGTTTTAAGTCAGACTATAGCAAATATTCGCCATCGCCTTTCCGACAAATATGCGAAAGGGGAGATCGACGCCTTTGTCAGAATCATATTCCGTCAACTGATGCGCTACGAGCCTGTCGACATTTTGCTCCACAAAGATAGTGTTTTGTCGGGGTTTATCGTTGGAAAAATTGATAAAGTAGTGGATGAACTGCTGAAAAATCGACCAATTCAGTATATTTTCGGACAAACGTATTTCTGCGGACATACATTTAAGGTGGATGAGTCAACGCTTATTCCGCGTCCGGAAACCGAGGAACTCGTTGACTGGATTGTTGATGACAACAAGAAAACCGACCTGCGGGTGCTTGACTGCGGCACTGGAAGCGGATGCATAGCCGTGTCGCTTGCGCTGGCATTGAAGTTTGCCGTGGTCGACGCCATCGACATCTCCGACGGCGCGCTAAGCGTGGCGCGTTCCAATGCCGAGGCGCTGAAGGCTGATGTGGCGTTTGCAAGGCGCGACATCCTTACGCTCTCGGGCGATGCGTGCCGCTACGACATCATTGTGAGCAATCCGCCGTATATCGCCGACTCCGAGAGAAAGACGATGGAGCCTAATGTGCTCGACTATGAGCCTGCCACGGCGCTGTTTGTGCCTGATGCCGACCCGTTGCGCTTCTATCGCGCCATTGCCCGCTACGGACTTGGGGCTTTGCGGCAGAACGGACGGCTGTATTTTGAAATCAACAGCCGTTTTTCGGCAGAGATGCGTCAGATGCTTGAAGCGATGGGATATACGGATGTGGAGGTGCGTCCCGACATCAGCCGTCGCCCGCGTTTTGTGCGTGCCGTGAAAGGAGGCGACCGATGGTGAAGCGGCAGCTGACCTACGAGTCGGCTCTCGCCAGGGCTGCGTCGCTCTGTTCGCGTGGCGAGCATGCTGAGGCGGAGATGCGTCGCAAACTGCGTCAGTGGGGTGCGGAGACGGGCGATGCCGACAGGGTGGTGGAATGGCTTGTCGACAACGGGTTTATCGACAACAGCCGCTATGCCCATGCGTTTGTCTACGACAAGTCGCGCTTCGACCTTTGGGGACGGGTGAAGATACGCCACCAGTTGCGGCTCAACGGTGTGGCTGGTGATGTGGTTGAGGAGGCGATGGCTGAAATCGATGAGGATGAGTATGTGGCGAATTTACGCACGCTGCTTGCGGCGAAAAGTCGCACGCTGACGGTTGCCGACCCTTACAAGCGCAAGGCGTCGCTGATGCGCTATGGCGCGTCGCGAGGCTACGAGCCGTCGCTTGTGCTGAAGGTGATGGCTGGGATTGTCGACGGTGCTGAAGATTTTTGTGACGATGGGATTGAAGAGGCTGATTGACAGTGTTGCCGAGGTGTTTTACCCTCGGTTGTGTCCTGTGTGTGGAGAGAGACTGGTCGCCGGCGAGCGGTCGGTGTGTCTGTCATGTCTGTCGGTGATGCCGCGTGTGGAGATTGCACAGGGTGGCTGTCCGGATGTGGAGCGTATGCTGCTCGGCAGCAGGCTTGTGGAGCGTGCGGTGTCGATGTTTGAGTATCATCGCGCCAGCCCTTACGCTGAGATTCTAAAAGATGCCAAATACCGCAACAGTCCGCGGATTGTCTACGACATGGCGCGCTTGTTTGCATGCGAGCTGTTGCCTGGCGGATTTTTCGACGGCGTGGACATGGTTGTGCCTGTGCCGCTCCACAGCAGCAAGCTTGCACGCCGTGGCTACAATCAGAGTGCGTATATAGCATCGGGGGTTGCGGCGGCTACGGGCATACGGATGGTGGAGGCGCTTGCTGCCGTAAAGCGTCACTCCACGCAGACTCATCGAAGCGTTGCCGACCGCCATGCCAATGTGGCAGGGGTGTTTGTGGCGAAGCCGGAGGTGGGGGAAAAGCATGTGCTGCTTGTCGATGATGTGATAACAACGGGATCTACGGTGATTGCCTGCTGCGATGCGCTGCAGGTTGCCGGTGCTGCCTCGGCGCGTGTGCTGTCGCTTGGCTTTGCCGGCGGAATGTAGAGGTCGTTTCAAAAGATAGGCTGCGGCTCGGAAAAACAAAACTTCAAGCAAGCTTGATTTTGTTTTTCGCTCGCCTTGCACTATCTTTGCAGTCGGTAAAAAAGAAAATAATTAACTAAACGATAAGAATATGAAGAAATTTTACGCATTGTTATTGATGGTTTTTGCCGTGGCTATGGGCGTGTCGGCACAAACTTACTACAACGGTAAATTGGACGTTGAAATGGTGGGCGAGAAGATTGTCAGCGGTCAGGATGCGAAAGTTTATCTCCAGACAATCGACGAGGGCGTTTATATGTTCAAACTGCCTGATTTCCGCATCACAATCAATGAAACGGAACTGCCTTGTGGCGACATCGTGGTTGAGGGCGTTACACGCAAGGATGGTAAGTTGTCGGGTTCGGTCAACGATTTGAGCCTCGCGATGGGGCAGATTCACGCAAAGGTCGACTTGGTGGGCACTGAGACTGCCGAAGGTGCTATGGACTTGGCTATCACCGTTGGTTGGTATACTGATTATCCAGATGATTTGGAGGCTACAATGCCTATCAACGTTACTTTCAAGGGTCAGCGTGACGCTGGCGTGAATGTGGTTGAGGCAAGCGGAGCGGCAGTGCGTGGCGCAGAGGGCGCAATCGCTGTCGATGGCTTCGCAGGCCGTGTGAATGTCTACACAGTAGACGGCCGCTTGGCAGCGTCGGCACAGATTGACGGCGAGGCAACCATCACTGTGGCAGCCGGACTCTACGTGGTTCGCGCAGGCGAAAAAGCAGTGAAAGTGGTTGTGAAGTAACATTATCACAACATATAATGACAGCGCACCCCGACGGAATTCCGTCGGGGTGCTTTGCGTCGGGCAGACGCCTTGATGTGTTATGAAAACAAAAAAGATGTATATAACATAAAAAATAACGCAGTAAATGTTGGTGCATATTCAAAATGTCGTAACTTTGTGAGTACAAACCATCAATAAAACTTATATGAAGAAAAGGTTACTCACATTGGCTGTTTCCATGTGCGCCCTGTCGATGACGGCGGCTGAAACACCCCAAACATTCACTATCGACGGAAAGGACTACTCCTACAACTTGATTACAAGCAAGCAGGTTGGACCGGGCGTGGTCTACAACCGTATCCGCATTGCCGATTTCCCGTTGAACATCAACTACATGACAGTAGATTTGACAAACCCCTACAACCGTATCGAAACCCAACAGGCAAACGAGAAAACCGGTACGACAGAGAAACTTGCCGATGCCTACACCCGTATGCAGAAAGCCGGAAAGAAGCCAATCGGCGCTCAAAACGGCAACTTCTGGTGTGTCTCAGGTCAAGGCATCTACTCTCAGTTCGCCCTTGGCACATCGTTCAACGCATGTATGCGCAACGGTCAGATTGTCAACGAGACCAACTGCTACAATGACCAATGGGACGGCGGTCCTGCACGCACAGGTGTGATAGGTATGGGATATGACAAAGACCTGCACATCGAGCCAATGTCGTGGAAAGGCTACATCTCGTCGCCACGCTTTGGCGCCGACCAGAAGCCGGAGTTCTATCTCGTCAACAAATTCTGCCGTTCAAACGGAGAAATGGCGCTTTACAACTCGTTCTACGGCACTACAAAGAAATTCCAGACAATCGAATATGTCAACGGTGCATGGACCACTGTCGACAACAAGACATGCGAGGTCTACCTCAAACTGAAAGACGGACAGAAATGGATGTCGAACGGCGACATCGTGACGACAGTGGGCGAAATCCGCACCAACACCACCGCCGGCACACTCGGTGACTACGACATCTGCATCGCAGGCTCTGGCTCTTACAAGACAATGCTCGAGCAGCTGCAGGTGGGCGACGAGGTGACTGTCAACTATGCATGGTACTCTGTTGCCACAAACCAGCCTATTACCCTTGAGCAGGCTATCGGCGGCAATGCCATGGTGATGGTTGGCGGCGAACTTACAGGACGCAACGAAGACGAGACATACAACTCGCAGGTCTACAGCCGCTCGGCATACGGAAAGAGCCAGGACGGCAAGACTCTGTATATGTTTACAATCGACAAGTCGACCGACCCTGTGTATGGAGTATCGGCAGGCTGCAATACGTCGGTTATGTGTCAGATTCTCAAGCAGCTCGGCGCATGGGACGTGTGCAACGTCGATGCCGGCGGCTCTGCCCAGCTGATGGTGCAGGGAGCTGTTGTCAACAAGACAACCGAGGGCACACCGCGCGCCGTGGCAAACGGCTGGATGGTCTATTCAACCGCACCCGAAGAGGATGCCGCAACGATAACATCCATCGCATTCCTCGACCCGACAATCCGCGTTCCAATCTATTCTTCCTGCAAACCGATTGTGCTCGGCTACAACAAATACGGCGAACTCATCAATGAGAACGTCGAGGGCGTTACGTTTGCAATAGCTCCGGAATATGGCGAAGTGACAGACGAAGGCATCAACATCCTCGGAAAAGAGGGCGAAACCACGCTCACCGCAACCTACAACGGCATCAAAGTGGAAAAGGCTATCAATGTGATTTCAGCGGAGGTGGGCGCAAGAGTGCCGCAGCTGCTCAACGACGGCCGCGAATATCCTATCGAAGTGGTTTCGAAAGTGGGATTCGACTCGTTTGTAACCGACCCGTCACGTCTGGACTGGACAGTTGCCGATCCGGAAATCGTGAAGGTTGAAAACGGAGTGCTGAAAGGTCTCAAAAACGGCACAACAACCGTTACAGGCCGTCTGCAGACCGTTGAGACACAGGTGACAGCCACCGTTGAACTTCCGGAGGGCGAGACAATGGCAGCCATCAGCGAATATCCGGAGAAGTGGACAATGAATCAATTGGGCGGCACCGGCCTTGCCATCTCAGCGTATGAGCAGGGCTTGAAATTCGCCTACACAGGCAACGGCGTTGGCCGCGGCGCATACATACAGGGCGAAGCGTCGATACGCCTGTGGAGTATGCCTAAGGCATTGCGTTTCAGCGTAAACCCTGGCGACGCCACCGTGAAGCGTCTGTCGTTGACATTCACCAACGGAGCAGGCAAGACCTATCCGGCAGTCAACGTCACCACCGACGAGATGGCGAAAAACACCGTGTCCACGTTCGAGCTTCCGCTCGAGAGCGTGATAGACATCAACGACGTTTCAAACTATCCGTTGACCGTCAACGCAATCCGTATGGATTTGGGCAAGTCGGACAAAGGCAAGGCATACGAATTGCACATGCCTGAGTTCAAGGCCGTCTACAACACATACGGCTCGGTGGAGACACTGAACGCCGAGTCATCGTCGATGCGTCTTTATCCGAATCCTGTGGCTGACGGCGTGCTCAACATCGCCGCCGAAGGCGTAGGCACCCTCAGCGTCTACAACAATGCCGGCGCGCTTGTGCTCAGCCAGCCGCTCGACTGCTCGGCAGGCGTGGCTGCAGCCAATGTGGCATCGCTGCAGGCAGGCATCTACTACGCCCGCTTTGTCACCGCAAACGGCGCTTCTGTGCAGAAATTCATCGTGAAATAACTATTTCTAAACATAACTTATGAGAACTAAACTTTTGATCCTTGCGGCTGCATGCTCTTTGGCGGCATCGGCGCAGCAAGTGGAGATCACCAGCCGGCAGCAATTGCTGAAAGGCACGGAGAGCGGCATCTGCAATCCTGTGCTCAGCGCTGACGGGCAGAAACTGCTGTTCACACATGCGGACTACAAAGGCTTGAAACTCTATGATTTCAGCAGTGACGTAACCACAACAATCGCAACCGACGATATGGCGGGATTCCATCCGTCGTTCTCGCGCGACGGCAAGAGCGTGTATTTCTTGTCGCAGACCCGCGAAGATATGCGCGTCTACCGCGAGGTGAAAGCCTACAACCTTGAGGCCCGCACATCGATTGCTGTCACTGAAAAAGCCCGCGGAATGCAGGCTCCGGTGGCTGTCGACGGCGGTTTTGCCGCTGTCAGCGACAATGGACGCAAACTGAAGGCAGACCGTAAGGGAGGCACATACGTGTATGCACGCGGCGCACAACTCATCGTGGTGCGCAACGGCAAGGAGCAGCAACTGCAGCCAGTGGCTACCGACCACACATATATGTGGGAGTCGTTGTCGCCCGACGGCAATAAAATCCTGTTCTATGCCGGCGGCAAAGGCGCATACGTGTGCGACCTTGAAGGCAACGTGCTTGCATCGCTCGGACGCTATGAGGCTCCGCGCTGGGCTGGCAACGACTATGTGGTTGCCGAGAGCGCCACAAACGACGGCCACCAGTATGAGTCGTGCCAGATTATGCTTCTGAAGGCCGACGGCTCGTTTAAATACGCCCTCACAAAGCCTGAGACAATGACAATGAATCCTTCGGCGTCAGCCAACGGCTCGCGTATTGCCTACAACACCATCGACGGTCGTCTTTTCGTTATGGATATCAAAATTTCTGAATAGAAACCGTAAACCCGCAAGAAAATGAAAAAACTGACAGTTACAACGTTAGGTTTGGCAGCAGCCCTTTGCGTGGGTGCGGCCAATCTGAAAGATTTGAAAATCTATGTGAATCCAGGTCATGGCGGACACGACAGTGACGACCGCAACGTGGCAGTGCCTCCGTTCAAGCAAGGTGACCCGGAAGGTTATTGGGAATCGAACTCAAACCTTGTCAAAGGTCTTGACCTCCGCGACATGCTGCAGAAGTTTGGCGCAAGAGTGATGATGTCGCGCACCACCAATACAACCGCCGACGACCGTGGCCTCCACGAAATCGGAGAAGAGGCAAATGCCTACGGTGCCGACTTCTTCTTCTCAATCCACAGTAACGCGACAGGTACGTCAAGCCGCGTGAACCAGCCGTTGATGCTTTACCGCGGCTTTACAAACGACCCTGTGTCGCCTGAAGCCAAAGAGATGTCGCTCATTCTCAACAAGCAACTGCTCGAGAATCAGGTGACTTCATGGTCGAGCACAAACACATGGCTCGCCGGCGACTACGATTTCTATGATTGGGGCGTAGGTGTCGGACTCGGTGTGCTCCGCAAGCTAACTGTGCCGGGAATGCTTTCCGAAGGTTCTTACCACGACTACATTCCAGAGACTTACCGTCTGCTCAACAAGGATTACTGCTGGCTTGAGGCTTACCACTTCACCAAATCAGTGATGGAATACTTCAAGGCATCGGAAACGTTTGCAACAGGTGTGGTCTGCGGCTCGCTCTACGACTCCCGACTTATCCGCACAGAGCCTATCTACAACAACATCTTCTATGGTCACGACAAGATGAAGCCAATTTGTGGCGCAACAGTGGAATTGTTGCAGGGCGGCGCGGTGAAACACACCTACACAACCGACCAGCTTTTCAACGGTGTGTATATGTTCAAGGATGTGGAGCCGGGCAAGTATACCCTTAAGGTGTCGCATCCGGAATATGACGCTTTTGAGCAGGAGGTGGATGTGACTGCCAACAACGTCACTTACCAGAACCTTGCGCTCGACCGCACTCGTTCGACTGCTCCGGAAGTGGTGAAATATTCACCTGTATGGAAAGAAGGCGACGCTGATTTGGCTTGCAACGTGCCCGTTGTGATTGACTTCAACTGGGATATGGACGTTGAGTCGGTTGAGAAGAATTTCTCCATCACTCCTGCTGTCGAGGGAACAATCCGTTGGGAAGACTCGCAGTATCGTCTCGTTTTCGAGCCGAAACGCGCCTATGACACCAACACTCTCTACACTGTGCGTATCGGCAAGGACGCTATGCATCCAGCCGGAATGAAGTTTAAAGAAGACTTTGTGATGCAGTTCCGCACCGACAATTTCAACACGTATGAGGTGGCTACAAGCTCACCGTCGGAAGGTGCTTTGGTACATTATAAAACTCCGTTGGTTGAGTTCCGTTTCAACGGTCAGCCAACAACCGCCAAACTGCAGGATCAAATTGTGATTAAAAACAGCGCAGGTGTGGCTCAGTCTTATTCTGTGCGTTCAAGAAAGTTCAGCAAGCCTGGTGACGACTATGGTTATTTCCAAATCAAATTGTCGAAAGACCTTGTTGTCGGTGAGCAATACACTGTAGAGGTTTCGGGCGATGTCTGCGATGAAAACGGCATCAAGTTGGCTGCGCCGATGAAGTTCAACTTTACGGCTGTCGATGCCGCTGTCGACAATGCTGTCGTGACGGCTGTCGACAACCTCGACGCTGACGGTGCGCTCGTGAAAGACGAAGAGGCTGCAGCAGGCTGCAAGACGCTGACTGTGGCACGCAACACATCGACTAAACTTGAAGGCGCGGCTGCCTACAAGGTGGATTATGTGTTTGAGGCATTGGAAGGCGGCAACGCCGCTGTGAAATTTGCCACAGCGCCGGCGGCAGCGTTTACAAACGCAAACATGATTTCGCTGAAGGTTTATGGCGACTTGAGCGGCAACCAGCTTAAAGCCGTGTTTGCTAACGGAGCGGAGAAGAAAACCGTTTCGCTCGGCGCTCTCGACTATCTCGGATGGAAAGACGTGAAGGCTTCACTTGAAGGAATCGGTGAAGGCAGCTACACGCTTCAGGGATTTGTTGTTGAGCAGGTTGGCAACGCATACGGCAAGAAGGGCATCATCTATCTCGACAAGGTGGCGCAGGGAGCCGCTGCCGACGGGGTGGCAAAGGTGGAAATCGCAGGTTTGCGCATCTATCCTAACCCAGCAAGCGAACTGCTCATCGCCAATGCCGACGGCACAATTCTTGGCGTTGAGGTGCTCACTCTCGACGGTCGTACCGTTGCCCGCACCACAACCAATGTGGTCAACGTAAGCGACCTTGCCGAAGGTGCGTATATCGCTAAATTCTATACATTGTCGGGCTGCGAAAGCCGTCAAATCGTCGTTAAGCACTAATCCGCATAT
>OMDB01000907.1_pt1 | contig 10924 bp, 7 predicted proteins | sample 1645161 | NCBI WGS metagenome assembly OMDB01 (sample SAMEA103958135, study PRJEB25191) | human gut metagenome
ATAGCTGATTTTGTCCGGTTCATGGCGGTTGCGCAGGTAGGTCGGGATGGAATCCATCGGGCCGGGGCGGTACAGGCTGATCAGAGCGATGACATCTTCCAAATTCTGCGGCTGCAGGCCCACCAGCACCTGCTTCATACCCGAAGATTCCAGCTGGAACACGCCTTCGGTCTCACCCCGGGAAAGCATTTTGTAGGTCTCCGGATCGTCATAATCCAGTTTGGCGATGGAGAAATCCGGCTCTTTTTTCTGGATGGCCAGTTCCGCATCTCGGATGACCGTCAGGGTGCGCAGACCGAGGAAGTCCATCTTCAGCAGGCCCAGCTCCTCGATCTCCGTCATGTTGAACTGGGTCACGGGCAGGCCATCGTTGGTGGCAAGGGGCAGATAATAATCCGTTGGTTCCGGGGTAATCACAACGCCTGCTGCATGGGTAGAAGCGTGGCGGGGCATTCCCTCCACCTTCATGGCAGTGTCGAGCAGTTCCGTCACCTTCGGGTCCGTTTCATACATCCGCCTGAGCTCCGGTGAGACCTCCAACGCATGTTTGATGGTCATTTTGAGCTCCGCCGGGACCTGCTTTGCTACTACATCCACTTCCTGATACGGCATTCCCATCACACGGCCCACATCGCGAATCGCATTGCGGGCAGCCATGGTGCCAAAGGTAACGATCTGAGCTACATGATCAGCGCCATACTTGCGGTTGACGTAGTCGATCACTTCCTGGCGGCGCTCGTAGCAGAAGTCCACGTCGAAATCGGGCATACTGACACGTTCCGGGTTCAGGAAGCGCTCAAAGATCAGGTTATAGCGGATGGGGTCAATGTCAGTGATGCCCACGCTGTATGCTGCGATACTGCCCGCACCGGAGCCACGGCCCGGGCCCACCGGGATCCCCTGGCTCTTGGCATAGTTGACGTAATCCCAGACGATGAGGTAATAGTTGGTATAGCCCATCGTCTTGATGACACTGATCTCGTAGTTCAGGCGGTCTTTGTTGGCCTGCGGCACATTGGAACCATAGCGGCGCTCCAGACCTTCCCAGCAGAGCTTTTCAAAGAACACCTGGTTGTCCATGCCGCCAGGGGCCTTATAATACGGAATTTTGGTGTTACCAAACTCAAAATCAAAATTGCACTGGTCGGCAATGATCTGTGTGTTGGCACAGGCATCCGGCACCATGGCAAACAGATCGTACATCTCATCCGTTGTTTTAACGTAGAATTCGTCGGTCTGGAACTCCATACGGTCGGCATCCTGCATGGTTTTTCCGGTCTGGATGCAGAGCAGGATCGCCTGCATCTTGGCATCCTCCTTGCGCAGGTAATGGGAGTCGTTGGTAGCGGCCATGGGGATGCCGGTCTCCCGTGCCAGCTTGATGAGCTGGGGCAGCACAATGTTATCCTCTTCCAGCCCGTGATCCTGCAATTCAATGTAGTAATTGCCCTCACCAAAGAGGTCGCGATACCACAGGGCAGAAGCCTTGGCGCGCTCGTAATCGCCGGACAGGATCGCCTGCGGGATCTCGCCCGCCAGGCAGGCAGACAGGCAGATGAGGCCATCGTGGTATTGCTCCAGCAGCTGCTTATCCACACGCGGCTTGGAGTAGAAGCCCTCGATAAAGGCGGCAGAGACCAGCTTGGCAAGGTTTTTATAGCCTGTCTCGTTCTTGCACAACAGGATCAGATGATTGTTGCCATCGATCTTGTTCACCTTATCAAAGCGGGTGCGGGTGGCCACATAGACCTCACAGCCGATGATTGGCTTGATGCCCGCCTTTTTGGCTGCCTTGTAAAACTGCACACAGCCGTACATCACACCGTGGTCGGTGCAGGCAATGGCAGTCTGACCGCACTCCTTCACCCGATCCATCAGCTGGTCAATGCGGCAGGCACCGTCCAGCAGACTGTATTCTGTATGGATATGGAGGTGGACGAAGTCTCTTCCCTGCTTATTGCCCTCACTGGGTTCGATCATTTCGTTTCCTCCCTTTCCGCGTTTTCTTCCAATCTTCTGCGCAGATCCTCTGCCAGCGCTTCCAGCTTCTTCATCCGGTGCGAAAGCCCCGATTTGCTCACGGGCGGGTCAAAGCAGGCACACAGAGCCGTCAGGGACAAGTCCGGATTTTCCATTCGAATGGCCGCGGCCTGCTGCAAGACCTCGGGCAGTGTTTCCAGCGCACCCTGCTCCTGCAAAAAACGGATTGCACGGGTGGTCTGGGCATTGGCCCGGGCCGTTTTGCCCAGATTTGCGGTATCACAATTGGTCTGACGATTGATCTGGTTGCGCAGCTGCTTGACTGCCTTCTGGGCATTCATTCGGACCGAAGCTTCTGCTGCTCCCATAAACGCAAGGATGCGCTCCACGCTGGCGCTGCTTTTGACGTAAATCAGGTTTACGCCGTTGCGGCGGGTACGGTGGGGCGCAAATTCATGCTCAGCAAGCAGGGCCTCAAAATCCTTTGCAAGGTTGGTGCGTCCGGTCAGAAATTCCAGATTATACTCCTTCTGTGGGTCCGTCACAGTGCCGCCGCACAGGAACGCCGTGCTGATATAGGCGCTCACGCAGGTCTGGCACCGGATGAGCCCCGGGTCGATCTGCAAGCTTGTCTCGCTGCCCGTGGTGCCGAACAGCTCGTGCATCCGGCGCACCTGCTCCGGCTCCCGGATGCCGAACTCATACACCACACCGCTGGGGCGGGGCTTTTCCAGCACCGTACCCTGCACGCCGCAGCGGGCAAACAGCTGTTCGGCCACACGGGCGGTCAGCTCCTGCTCAGTCTGCAGCACAAGGCCCCGTGCATCAAAATATTTGGCAAAGCAGGCGATGCCATAGGCTGCCGCCCGCACACAGCAATCCTTTTGCAGCTGCAAACTGTGCTGTGCGATCTCTTCCCGTGCCTGGGATGCAAAACTCATGTCACTCTCATTTCTGTTCTCACGGGCTCTGCCGGGTCATCGCGCCGCATCACGGTGCTGAATGCCGGTCTGATAGCCCAGTTGTTTGCAATATTCCGCGATTTTCCGCGCAAAGGTGATCGAGCGGTGCTTGCCGCCCGTGCAGCCCACTGCAATGGTCAGCTGGCTTTTCCCCTCCTTGACATAGAGGGGCAGCGCATACTCCAGAAAGCCTTCGTACCGGCGCAGCAGTTCCTTTGCCTCCGGGTGACCCATGACAAAATCCACCACTTCCTCATCCAGCCCCGTTTTATGCTTGAGCTCCGGGATATAGAAAGGGTTGGGCAGGCAGCGGACATCCAGCACAAGGTTCGCATCCTCCGGGATGCCAAACTTGAAACCGAAGGACATCACAGTGAGCCGCATTGCGGCCTTTGCCCCGCCATCTGGCGCAAACAGATTACAAATGCGCTCCTTGTTCTGGGCCGTGGAGAGAAACTCCGTGTTGATGGTGTAGTCTGCCCGTTCCCGGAAGGGCTGCAGGATCTGTCGTTCCTTTGCCAGCGCTTCCCGAGTGGAGATTCCCTCGGCAATGCTGATGGGATGGCGGCGGCGGGTCTCGCTGTAACGGCGCATCAGCACATCGTCCGGGGCATCGATGAATAAGATCTCGTACTCGATGCCCTGCTCATCCAGCTGGTGCAGCGCCTGTTCGATCTGCTCGCTGGTGTGGCAACCGCGCACATCCATGGAGAGCGCTACCCGCTTGAGCTGGTTGTCACCTGCCTTGGAGAACGCCGTGATGCTGGGCAGAAGCTCTGCCGGAACATTGTCGATACAAAAAAAGCCGATATCCTCCAGTGCGTTCATCGCAACCGATTTTCCCGCACCGGAAAGCCCGCTGACGATCAGAAGATCCATACCATTTTCCCTCTTATGCCTTGACCACTCGAATTTCCTTTTCCAGGTCGTACCCGGTCTTTTCCTTTACGACTGCCCGCACCTCATCGCAGAGGGCCAGCACATCGGCGCAGGTCGCGCCGCCCAGATTCACCACAAACCCGCAGTGCTTCTCGCTGACGGCAGCACCGCCGTGGCGATAGCCCCGTAGGCCGCACTGGTCGATGAGGGCAGCCGCAAACGCTCCCACCGGCCGCTTGAAGGTGCTGCCGGCGCTGGGCTTATCCAGCGGCTGCTTGTCGACGCGCTTCTGCATCAGCTCATCCATCCGGGCCTTGATGGCTGCCGAATCTCCACGCTTCAGGTGAAACTTTGCGCTCAGGATGCAACCGCCGTTTTCCTCAAAGATGCTGTGCCGGTAGGAGAGGTCGAGGTTTGCGGCATCTTCTGTCACGATCTCGCCTTCTCTGGTCAGATACGTCACAGAGACCAGCACATCTTTCATCTCTCCGCCGTAGGCACCGGCATTCATATAAACTGCACCGCCCACTGTGCCGGGGATGCCATAAGCAAATTCCAGGCCGGTCAGGCTGCTGTCCAGCGCCGCCTTACACAGAGCAGAAAGCTTCAAGCCCGCGCCAGCGATGACTGCATCGTAGACCGCCCCCGGCTCCGCACCCGGATGGCTGACGTTTTCCAGAAAACCGATTCCCATTTTCAGAGCCGTGGTATCCACGACCACGCCCCGGTAGCCCGCATCCTCAAACAAGATGTTGCTGCCGTTGCCCAGCAGGTAATATTTCACATCGCACGCTTTGCACAGTGCGATCACACGGCAGAGCTGTTCCTCCGTCTCCGGCTGGACAAACACATCCGCCGGGCCGCCAATTTTAAAGGTGCAGTGGGCGGAAAGAGGCTCGTTCTCGGCAAAGCGGATTTCCTCCGCCTGCAGCTGTTGTTTCAATCGTTCCATAAAACAGGATTCCTTTATCTGTAATCTTCATTCAACGGTGCCGTCCAGACCCAGACGGATCAGCAGCTCCTTGGCGGCATTATAGCCCATCCGCTTCTGGCGGTTGTTGATGGCGGCGGTTTCCAGCACAACAGCCAGATTGCGTCCCGGGGAGACCGGGATACTGGTGCTGGGGATGTTCACGCCCAAAATCTCGTAATATTCGCTCTCCAGTCCGGTGCGCTGATAGTTCTTGGTGGGGTCCCATGCTTCCAGCTGGACCACAAGGTCCAGGCTCTCGCTCTCCTTGACCGCACCCACGCCGAACACACGGGCCACATTGACGATGCCGATGCCGCGCAGCTCGATAAAATGGCGGATGTTCTCCGGGGCCGTGCCCATGATCTGGCGGTTGGAGACCTTGCGCAGCTCCACCGCATCGTCCGCCACCAGACGGTGGCCGCGCTTGACCAGCTCAATGGCCAGCTCACTCTTGCCGATGCCGCTGTCGCCCAGGATCAGAATTCCTTCACCATACACCTCCACCAGAACACCGTGGCGGGTGATGCGGGGTGCCAGCTCCAGATTCAGCACGCTGATAAGGCTGCCCATCAGGGTGCAGGTCATCTCGTTGGAGCGGAGCAGGGCCACCCCGTGCTTCTGAGCCAGTTCCAGCATCTCGGGAAATGGTTCCAGTTCCTCACTGCGGCAGACGATGACAGCCGGAGGCTGCTGGCTGAACAGCTGGTCCAGCCGCTCGTACCGCTTCTCGGCAGAAAGACCGGAAAGGAAGTTCATCTCGGCCAGACCCAGGATCTGCAGCCGGAGCTTATCAAAGTAATCATAGTATCCGGCAAGGAACAGGCCCGGACGGTTGACCTCCGCAATCTCGACATTGATCTCTTCCAGCCCTTTCGGGGTGTAGACCACATCCAGACTGACCTTTTCCGTCAGCTTCTTCAGCGAAACATTGAAATTCGCCATCGTTCTTCCTCCTGCACAAATGTTTCCTTTCCCTGCCCGGCAGCACACCGGGTACGGGGCACGCTTTTTCTTTCCCCTATTATAAACGAGATGGTTTCGGATTACAATCATTCTGCCGGAAAATCTTCATTCCGGAGCCTGCATCCCGTTGCATCCTCCCTCATATCCATTTATAATAGAGATGGTGCATCCCTGCACTGGGAAACAGTCATTCACTTTACACGCTTTTTACATTCTCTGGATTTCCGATTTTACATTCAGGCTCTATACTCATAAATAGGAGAACATTCCGTCAAATAAACGTGTCAAACAAAGCGAGGAACTTCAAATGACTGTTTTTAATGTATTTTCCCTGCTGGGCGGCCTGGCCTTGTTCCTGTTCGGTATGGACATCATGGGCAAGGCGCTGGAAAAGCAGGCCGGCGGCCAGTTGCAAAAGATCCTGAGCAAACTGACTGACAACCCGCTCAAGGGCTTTTTCCTGGGTCTGTGCGTCACTGCCGTGATCCAGAGCTCCAGCGCCACCACCGTTATGGTGGTCGGCTTTGTCAACAGCGGCATCATGGAGCTGCATCAGGCCATCGGCGTTATCATGGGCAGCAATGTGGGCACCACGGTCACCAGCTGGATCCTGAGCCTTTCCGGCCTGCAGGGCGACAGCTTCCTGATCAATATGCTCAAGCCCACCTCCTTCAGCCCGGTGCTGGCCTTTATCGGCATCCTTCTGTACATGGGCAAAAGCGAAAAGCGCAAGGGTGTTGGCACCATTCTGATTGGCTTTGCTGTGCTGATGACCGGTATGACCACCATGTCCAATGCTGTGCTTCCCCTGCAGAATGAGGCGTGGTTCACCAGCCTGTTTATCCGCTTCTCCAATCCTCTGCTAGGCGTTCTGGTGGGGGCCGTTGTCACCGGCATCATCCAGAGCTCCAGTGCCAGCGTTGGTATCCTGCAGGCACTGAGCGCCACCGGTGTCATCACCTACGGCAGTGCCATCCCCATCATCATGGGCCAGAATATCGGCACCTGTGTCACCGCGCTGATCTCCTCTGTGGGTGCCAACAAGAATGCACGCCGCGCCGCCATGGTGCACCTGTACTTTAACATCATCGGTGTTACCCTGTTCCTGGCTATTTTCTATGGTGCAAACCTGCTGCTTGACTTTGCCTTTGTCAATGAGACAGTCACAGCCTGGGGCATTGCCGTGGTCCACTCCATCTTCAACCTGACGGCCACCGCTGTTCTGCTGCCCTTTGCAAATGGGCTGGAAAAGCTGGCCATCCTCACCATTCCGGACGATGCCGAAAAAGAGAGCTTTGCTCTGCTGGATGAGCGCCTGCTGAACACTCCCGCCGTGGCTGTGGAGCGTGCCCGCGCCGCAACTGCAGACATGGCCGAGCTGGCCCGTGTGGGCGTGGTGCAGGCCATGAGCCTGACCCACAAGTGGGACGATTCCCTTGCCCAGAAGGTGCGGGAGGAAGAGGAAAAGGTGGACAAATATGAGGATGCACTGGGCACCTATCTCGTCAAGCTGTCCAGCCGTGAAATGAGCCACGCCGACAGTCAGAGCGTGAACACTCTGCTCCACACCATCAGCGATTTTGAACGCATCAGCGATCACTCTGTAAATGTTCTGAGCTCCGCCGAAGAGATCCACGCCAAGCGCATTGCGTTTTCCAAGGATGCACAGGAGGAGCTGCAGGTGCTGGAGGGGGCCGTGCAGGATGTGCTGAGCCGAACCACCGATGCATTCCGCAAAGGCGATCTGCACCTGGCCGGCAAGGTCGAGCCGCTGGAGACCGTTGTGGATGAACTGGTGCGTGCCATCAAGGCCCGCCATGTGGCCCGCCTGCAGACCGGCAGCTGTTCCATTGAATATGGTTTTGTTCTGGAAGATCTGCTGACCAACTATGAGCGTGTCTGCGACCACTGCAGCAATGTGGCTGTTGCCCAGATCGAGGTGGCACAGGACAGCTTTGATACCCACGCTTACCTGAACGACCTGCGCTACGGCAACGAAACCAAGGAAAGCGAACAGTTCCAGCGCCGTCTGGATCGTTACCGTGAGCGCTATCTCTTCCCTGACAGCGACACTGCACCCGCAGACGCAAAGGAGGAACCCAACAAATGATCTACATTGTAGAAGACGATGCCGCCATCCGCGAGCTGGAGCAATATGCACTGCAATCCAGCGGATACGAAGTGCAGAGCTTTGAAACCTCTGAGCCTTTCTGGCAGGCCATGCGCGCCGCGGAGCCTGAGCTGGTCATTCTGGATGTGATGCTGCCCGGTGAGGACGGATTCTCCATCCTGAAAAAGCTCCGCAATACCCCTGCCCTGCGCCGCCTGCCCATCATCATGGTCACAGCAAAATCCAGTGAGCTGGATACCGTGCGCGGGCTGGACTGCGGTGCAGATGATTACATCACCAAGCCCTTTGGCATCATGGAATTTCTGAGCCGGGTGCGGGCCGCCCTGCGCCGCTCTGCCCCCGAGGAAAAGCAGAATGTTTATGCCTTCCATGAGATCCTGCTGGACAACGCCCGCCACAGCGTGACTGTGAACGGCACCCATATTGACCTGACTTACAAGGAATACAGTCTGCTGCGCCTGCTGCTGGAAAATACGAACCTTGTTGTGACCCGCGAGACCATTCTGCAGGTGGTATGGGGCACCGATATTTCTGTTGAGAGCCGCACCGTGGATATGCACATCCGCACCCTGCGTAAAAAGTTGGGGGATGCGGGCAGATATATCTGCACCGTGCGCAAGGTCGGCTACAAGCTGGCCGACAATGAGGAGGGCGAGGAAGAATGAAACCGCAGAGCATGGAAGAAAAAATCAGTTACCGGCTGTTTTTCATGGGCTTCGTCGGTCTGGTCTGCACCGCCGTGCTCTGTCTCTTCGTTTTTCACAAAGCGTTCCGGGAACAGGCGTGGACCTCGCTGGAGCATCAGGCCGATCTGGTTTCTGCCGGATACGAACAGCTTTCCTCTCCGGATCAGCTCTCCGTGTTCGTCAATGGAGACCTGCGCATTACCCTGATCGCAGCAGATGGCAGTGTGGTGTTCGAATCCGCCACTGACCAGCAGATGGAAAACCACCTGTCCCGCCCTGAGATCCAGCAGGCCATGCGGGAGGGTGTAGGCCGTGACTGCCGTGATTCCCAGACCATGGGGTACGAGACCTACTATTACGCCATGCTGCTGCCCGGCGGCGATATCCTGCGTGTGGCCCAGGATTCTGAGACCATCTGGTCGATCTACGACGCGGCCCTGCCCGCCATCATCCTGAGCTGCATTTTGATGATGGGTGCCGCAGCGCTGATTGCCGGGCTGCTGACCCGCAGTCTTGTCCAGCCCATTCTGAAAATGACGGACGATCTTGAGCACATTCAGGAAAACGTTCCCTACCGGGAACTCATTCCCTTTGCTGAGAGCATCCACTCTGACCGGCTGCTCCGGGAAAACAACGAAAAGATGCGGCAGGATTTCACGGCCAACGTCAGCCACGAGCTGAAAACTCCTCTGACCAGTATTTCCGGCTATGCGGAGCTCATTGAGACCGGCATTGCCAAACCCGCAGATGTGCCCGAGTTTGGCCGGAAGATCCATGTAGAAGCCAGCCGGATGATCCAGCTGGTGAACGATATCCTGCAGCTGTCGCACCTGGACAGCGTCAGTGAGACCCATGCACAGCCCGACATGGAAACGGTCGATTTGCTGGACGTGGCCAAGGATTGTGTGGAACGTCAGAAACTGAACGCGCAACGCTCCTTCATCTCCCTGACCTATCTGGGCGAGAGCGCCAGAGTGCTTGGCAACCGGGATCAGCTGGATGAGCTGTGCCAGAACCTGTGCGACAACGCCATCCGCTACAATCGCCCCGGCGGCAAGGTCCAGCTCATCACCTCCTGCACCCGGGACGGCCATTGTACCCTGACCGTCAAGGATAACGGCATCGGTATCCCGAAAGACGCGCAGTCCAGCGTGTTCGAACGCTTCTACCGGGTGGATAAGAGCCGGAGCAAGGCCACCGGCGGCACCGGTCTGGGGCTGGCTATTGTCAAACACATTGCCCGCATCCACAACGCCCGCATCAAGTTGGAAAGCGAAGTAAATGTTGGCACCACCATCACCGTCGTTTTTGAGACCGCCCACTAAAACTGCAAAAAGCTCACGTCTGCCTGCACCTGCGGGCAGGCGTTTTTTGTTGTAAGCATTTCTCGCTCTGTTCCCTGCTTCAACGCCCGGACTGCACCCAGAGAGAGCAGATCATACCCATTTTCCCAGCAGCGCTGAACGGTCTGCACGCAGAGCAGCTCCAGCGCCGTACACTGCACTGCTGTAGGCAGAGCGGTGCCCGCCCTGCGCTGGCCGGTCAGGGTCACGGCAAAGCCATCTTCTACAGCTTCCACCGATACCACACAGCGCCGGAACGTCACCTGCCCGCCATCCAGTGGAAAAGTGTGCTCTCCGCTCTGACCCAGCAGCAATTGTGCCATCTGGCTCTCTGCCGGGGTGAGCCGGGTATTCTCTGTTTCGGTGAGCAGAAGCATTTCCTCCGCATTCTCAATGGCACCATCCGTCAGGATAAGCACCGGAGCCAAAAGAGCGTTCCGGCTCTCGTATAGGTGCGGAGCCTGCGGTGCAACTTCTTTCACGACCTGCAAAAGTCGTTCCGGGAACAGTTCGTTTTCTCCGTCTGCTGCGGCCAGTTCTTCTCCGGAAAGATCCATGCAGAGGACCCGGGCAGACAAGCCCTGCACCGGCTCCTCTTTCAACACGGTCTCCGTCTGTCGAATGGTTTTTAAAGTTGTTTCGGCATTCAAAAGCAGATACTCGCACAGCCGGTAGCTTGCTTTACGGGGCAGGCCACGCTCGGCTTCAGTCAGAGCCGTTTGCAGGGTATTTCCCTGCCCCGTGCAGAGCTGTACCCTTGCGGCGGCATCAGAAGCATCGGCGGCGGCTTCCGGAGCCTGATACAGCAGCCCTACGGTGATGGACTGTTCCTTCTGAGCAAGATACAGCGCACGAACCATGCTTTTTTCGGTGGTCTCGCAGCGCAGAAAAATCAGGCACCACCCGATCAAAAGCACCGCACTGAGAGAGCGCAGTTTCTTCTGCTTCATTTTACCGCTCCTTTCCCGCACTGCACCGCGCGCTGCCACACGGTACGCACTGCCGCG
>OMDB01000914.1_pt1 | contig 10860 bp, 5 predicted proteins | sample 1645161 | NCBI WGS metagenome assembly OMDB01 (sample SAMEA103958135, study PRJEB25191) | human gut metagenome
GAAGGCGATGGACTGGATTAAGGAACAATTTAAATGAGCAAGACAATGACAAACAAGGAATTTAATAAGAGTAAAGAAGAGAAGCGACAGATGTTCTTCGATATGCAGGAGCATCCCGATTGCTATACCGACGAGCAGGTGGAACGTTTGCTTGCCGATGAAGACGTAAAGGATTTCTTTCACGATATGGCGATGGTTAGGATGGCGATGAAAAAAGGAAATCCAAAGAAAGTGAATGTAGACGAAGCGTGGAAGAAGTTTGCAGATAAGCAAGGATTAAAGGCCAACGAAGCTTCTGATAAAACATCCAGCAATCACTGGAAGATAGCAGCATCCATCATTGGCGTTGTTTTCCTCTCAGGCATTACTTTCGCTGCAATTCATTCAGGCATTTTCCGTTTCTCTTCTTCGGAAGAGGCTAACCAAGCTAAGATGGAGCATGTCTCTTCAACCTCTAATTTGAACAATACGGATAGCATCAAGGTATGCACTTCTGGGAAAGCTGACAATCTCGACATTAAACCAGTTGTCTTTGACAATGCCGAGTTGGGCGATGTCGTGTCGCAGCTTGCAGCCTTCTATAATGTCAAGGTGGAATTCGACAATGCAGAATCGCAGCATGTTCGTATCTTCTTCAATTGGGATAAGACTAAGACATTGGAACAGAATCTCGAAATATTGAATGCTTTTGAGCGCATACAGATAACGGAAGTGGATGGGATTTTAAAAGTGGAGTAAGTTATGAAGAAGATTGTTTTTACCTTAATGTTGTTGATGATAAGCATGGGTATGTCTGCCCAACGCATTACCCGACAATATAATAATGTGCCATTCTCTGCTGCGTTGAAGGATTTGAATGCCCGACAGGATAAATATGTAATCAATTTTGTGTATGATGAATTGGAGGATTTCAAGGTAACAAAGACCATCAAAAACGAAAGCGTTCCAAATGCCATTTTGAACTTGATAGGCTTCTACCCTATCAAGATGAAACAAGTGGATAATATTATCATTGTAGAATGTATTCAAAAGACTTCTAACAAAATGATGGGACGCATTGTAGACACTCGCCATCAGCCAGTCGATTTCGCCAATGTCGCTTTGCTCAATGTTAGTGATTCTAGTTTAATTACGGGTGGTGTGACAAATGAGAATGGACAGTTCGTGATTCCTTGTAAGGCAAAGAAGGCAATTGTGAAAGTAAGTTGTGTTGGGTATAACACCTTTTATAATGTATATGGAATAGGTGAGATTGGAGTCATAACCTTGAATGAAGCATCGGTGAATCTGCAAGAGGTAGTGGTTATGGGACACCGCAAATACATATTAAAAGAAAACGGAAGACTTACGCTCAACGTTCAAAACTCCAACTTGCAAAATATCGGCAAGGCTGCTGATGTCATCAAGTACGTTCCTGGTATACTTTATACTAACGGTAAATACGAGGTTTTTGGAAAGGGAGAGCCCGTTATCTATATAGATGGTCGAAAGGTGGCAAACGCTTCTGAACTCTCCTTGATTCCCTCTTCTAATGTGAAGTCTGTCCAACTTATCACTAATCCTGGGGCAGAATACGATGCAGGCACAAGAAGTGTAATAGCCATCAGCACCATACACCATAAACTTGATGGACTTTCTGGCATTGCCAGTGCGGAACTTTCAAGACACAAGAATTGGTCAAATAAAGAGGGCATCAACATCAACATTCACAAGGGAGCATTGGATGTATTCCTCGCATATCAATATGACAATACGAGAAGTGACATCAGATATGATGTTAACCAGTTCAATTACGAGCAAGATACATTTCATGAGATTTCTGCTTCTGAATATTCCGACCGCTCTCACTCTCATGACTATAATGTTGGCATGAATTATGCCATAAACAAGAATCACACTATCGGCGGAAGATATTTGGGAAGCATCTCCAACTACAAGATGCTCGACTCTCCTTTCGACTATATGCAAACGTACAAGAATGATGAACTGCTGACATCTACAGACAACAAGACTGAAGAATCTGAGAAGGAAAGGTTTCACAATGTCAATCTGTATTATATCGGCAAACTAACAGACAACCTACAGCTCAACTTGGATGCCGACTATGTTTACGCTCAACTGAAACATAAGCAACAAGTGAGCGAGACAAGTAGAATAGATGCTGTCTCAGAAATCACGCATATGCAAAACGACCAGCGAAATCGTGCGACTGCACTCAAAGGGGTGTTTGCTTGGAACATGAATAAGAATAATGGGCTTGATTTCGGAACGGATTTCAGTAAAATCAGTTCATGGGGTGTGTCTGTAAACGAAGAAGGGAAGATAGCCGATGATCAATTCAAGAACAAGGAAACCAAGTATGCAGGATTTGCCACTTATCGTTTGTCTGTCTCCAAATGGAAAGGAAGCATCGGGCTTCGCTATGAGTACATTCATGCCGTCAACACAGACCAAGGAGAAGTAAAGAACAAGACCGATTATTCGGACTTACTTCCATCCCTTTCTCTTCCCACTATGTTTGGGAGAGTGGGGATGAATCTTGGTTTCAGTAGCAGGGTCAACCGTCCTTCGTTTCGTCAGTTGAACAACAGTGTGAGCTACAACAATCAATACCATTATGAGCAAGGCAACATTTATCTGAAACCGCAATACGTGTATGATACAGAACTTAGTGTGAATTGTAGCATATTCGACTTCACGTTGGATTATCTGTATATCAAGGATTACATTCATCCGACTGTCGTTTCTGTATCTGGCAAACCTGGAACGGTAACTTGGATGTCAACCAACGCCAAGGATTTCCAGCAACTAGGAGCGCAATGTGTTGTTTCACCTGTTTTTGGTTGTTGGCGACCTACTTTGACGGTGGGTGTCTATAAACCGTATTTCACGCTATCATATAATGGAGAGCAATTAGACTACAATCATCCATACGGTCTCTTCGCTTTCCAAAATGTAGTGGCACTAAGGAGCGATTGGCTTTTTCGATGTGATTTCTATTGGAACATTAAGGGACATCATGGCATCTACGAGCAAAACGGTTATTCGTCATTCAATATAATGGTACAGAAACAGTTACTTAAAAAGAAATTGACGATAACATTGAAAGCAGAGGACTTGTTTGATAGCTCTAAGTTGAACGATGTAAAGAGGGTTAATTTTGTAGTGCAGAATAGAACGGTGGATAACTTCAATCGCTGCATCATAGCTTCCATTAGTTACAACTTCAATAGTTTCAAAGATAAATACAAAGGAAGCGGTTCTGCTGAGGATGAGATAAATCGCTTTTAGTGCTATCAACAGACTTCTTCGAGGTGATTTGTTTAACAGCATATAAAGTTCTGCGTGATGAAGTTTCACTATAAAGCTAATTCAAAAGAAAACTTCATCGCACAGAATTTTGTTTTTGTGTGAAGAAACTGCAAAAGTAAATACGAACTTTTGTCCATTTAGAAAAAGTTGTATTTTCAGCCAAGAAAAGAGTTGTTTGACAGCAAACGTATGCAGATTGCAGAAATAAGGACTGTTGCCAAATCATTACCTTTATTGATGTGAAAAGCTCATGAATGCTCAATTTAAGTTATTCGGCAGATTTTAGCGTAATTTTGATTGAAAAAAATCGGATAAAAATGATGTTTTTCAGAAAAAAGACGTAACTTTGCACTCGGTTTAAGGAAAGATGCCGGAGTGGTCGATCGGGACGGTCTCGAAAACCGTTGTACGGGTAACCGTACCGAGGGTTCGAATCCCTCTCTTTCCGCTAATAAGGGTGTAAATCAGCAAGTTATGCGATTTACACCCTTTATTATACCCAAAAAGTTTCTCGGTATTTCTACAGACCCCCCTTTTTTTTACATTCCACCCGAGTTTTGCTACTGACCCTAAAAAAGCGACAGCGGCTTCCACCCGGAGCCGCTGTCGTGGTTATAGAAATGAAATAAAGATTCTTTTATTTGTTGATTTTCTGCCAGCTGTCTTTGAGCGTTATTGTGCGGTTGAACACAAGATGCTCCTTCGTAGAGTCCTTTTTGTCAGGCGTGAAGTAGCCGATGCGCTGGAACTGGAAGTGTGCCCCCGGCTCTGCGTTCTCTGCGAGGAACGGCTCTATCTTAGCGTGTTCCACAACTTTGATTGAGTCGGGATTGAGGAGCTCGTGGAAGTCGCGGTCTTTAACCTCAGAGGCATTCTCCACGGCAAACAGGCGGTCGTAAAGACGCACCTCGGCGTCGATGCAATGGCGTGCAGATACCCAGTGGAGCGTGCCTTTCACCTTGCGCATGCTTCCCGGCATACCGCTCTTCGACTCAGGGTCGTATTCGCAGTAGATTTCTTCGATACGTCCGTCGGCATCTTTCTTGCAGCCTGTGCATTTTACGATGTATGCACCTTTCAGACGCACTTCCTTGTCGGGAGTCATACGGAAGAATTTCTTGGGAGGATTCTCCATAAAGTCGTCGCGTTCGATGTAGATTTCGCGCGAGAACGGCATTGTGTGGGTGCCGCTTGTAGGGTCTTCCGGGTTGTTTTCCATCTCCATCTGTTCCACTTGGTCGTCAGGGTAGTTGGTGATTACAACCTTTACGGGGTCGATCACGGCGCATACGCGTGTCGCACGTTTGTTGAGGTCTTCGCGGATGCTGAACTCAAGCAGCGAGATGTCGTTGACAGCCTCGAATTTGGTGTATCCGATGCGGTAGATAAACGCTTTTATTGACTCAGGGGTGAATCCTCGGCGGCGCAGACCGGAAATTGTCGGCATGCGTGGGTCGTCCCATCCGTCAACGAGACCCTCTTTCACCAATTGCAGCAGTTTGCGCTTTGACAATACGGTGTAGGTGAGGTTCAGACGGTTGAACTCAATCTGACGCGGGCAGTAGGTCTCGTCGGCAAGCTCCTTTACGAAATATTCGTAGAGCGGGCGGTGAGGCACAAACTCAAGCGTGCAGATGGAGTGGGTCACGCCCTCGAAATAGTCAGACTGTCCGTGGGCGAAGTCGTACATAGGGTACACTTTCCACTTTTCGCCGGTGCGGTGGTGTGGATGCTTGATGATGCGGTACATAATCGGGTCGCGGAAATGCATGTTTGACGACGCCATGTCGATTTTTGCGCGGAGCACCATCGCGCCCTCTTCAAACTCGCCGGCGTTCATACGCTGGAAGAGGTCGAGGTTTTCCTCGATAGGACGGTCGCGGAACGGGCTTGCCGTGCCTGGCTGTGTCGGAGTGCCTTTCTGCTCTGCAATCTGCTCTGCAGTTTGCTCGTCAACGTAGGCCTTGCCTTCTTTTATCATGCGGATTGCGAGGTCGTAGAGCTGTGGAAAATAGTCAGAAGCGTAGTATTCGCGGTTGCCCCAATCGTAGCCGAGCCATTTGATGTCCTCGCGTATGGAGTCTACATACTCCACGTCTTCCTTCACCGGGTTGGTGTCGTCGAAGCGCAGGTTGCAGGTGCCGCCGAATTTCTCTGCGACGCCGAAGTCCATACAGATAGCCTTGGCATGTCCGATGTGGAGATAACCGTTAGGTTCCGGTGGGAAACGCGTGTTCAGGCGTCCGCCGTTCTTACCGTTTTTCAAATCGTCGGCAACCATCTGCTCGACGAAGTTCAGTCCTGACTCTTTTTCTGGTGTCAGTTCTTTGTTCTCGATTTCTGACATAGGTGTATCTAACTTTTAATTTGTTTCTAATGATTAAAATACAAAGTTAATGCAAAAATGTGGAAAACAGGAAATAGTGTGAAAAAAATCCAAGTTGCGCAATAAAAAAACCGTCTTGGCTCACATGGGAGGCAAGACGGTTCTTTAAAAAATCAACCTAATATGTGATGTTTATTTCTTATACCAAGTGCAGTCGATAAACTCGAACGTGCCAGGGGCAGTCACTTTGTAGCGCACGGTGTGGTTGGTTGTGGCATTGTTGTAGACTGCGAAATTGATGGTGTAGACCACTTCGAGTCCGGCAACCGGCGCTGCGTCGGCGTGGAGCGTGGCGAGTGCGCCAGGAAGCACTTCCTTGCAGAAGCGGTCCATCATGAGCGTTTCGATTTGCTCGTCGGTCATTCCCTCGTAGCCGGCAGGATACTGCTCTTTCGCCTTTGCTGGACGGAGGTCGACATTGCCTTGGTAAGCCGATGTTCCGCAGTAGTACTCGTTGTCGCCATGTTTGGAGATGTAGAAGTTGCCGTCCTTCAAGCCTGTCGATCCGAGAGGCTTGTCGATGTGCTCATATACCCAGTCGACGCAAGCCTGATAGTACTTGGTGGAGATTTCCACACCCTTGCCACCCGGCAGCGTGATTTCCACGTTCGGGTCATACATCCACTTGCCGTTGGTGCGCACAAATTGAGCAGACTCCTCGGTCACGCCGTTGGTCTTCTGCCACAATGAGCCGTTGAACGTATATTGGTCGCATACGAGCGACGTCTTGCTGCTTGCGTAGTATTTGTAAGCCACAAGTTTGGTGTCGCCGGCCTTGGCGTATGGGAAGTTGACCTTGAGATATGTAGGCAGATACTCGTCTGGTTTCTCTAGGTTGAAGTATTTCATGCCCATAGCCGTATAGTCGGCAGCCTGGAGCAGGTTGATCGACGTGTTGGCTTTCCAGTTGTTGCCGTCGAACGCGTAGACAGCCGATACGCTCTTTGATGTAACGGCAGTTGCGGCGCGCAATGCACGGCGCGATTTTGTAGCCTTAGCTTCAACAGCCGCTGTAGGCACGAAGTTGACATATTTGCCGCCGGAAATCGATGTGAAGTAACCGGTTACGGTGTATGTCTTATCGTTCTCGAAGAGGGCCTTCTGCTCGTCGGTGGCCTGATAGAGGCTTCCGATGGCGGTCTCTGCGCCGTCGATGGTGAAGTTATAGAAGTTGCCAGAGATTGTAACCTTGCCGGTAAACTGGGCGAATACAGCCAGCTGGTTGTCGGTGATGCCGAGCAAAGCGTCGCAAGCCTTGCCGTCGAGCACTTTGGCGGAAGGATAGCTGTAGGCTTGGTTGCCTGTTACGGTAACTGTGGCTGTTGTGCCGGTAATCTGGAAGCCCTTGTTGTAGGCTGAAATCTCGCCGGTCACGTCAACCTGGTCGCCCACCTTGTAGGCTGTTGCGTCGAAACCGCTTGCGTAGTAAACGAGGATAGAGCCTGAATTGTCGGTGAGGATGAATCCGCGGGCGCAGATTGCAGTCACCAAACCTTTCACTGTGACGTTGCTGCCTACGGCTACCGATCCGAGCGCGCTTGTCATCTCATAGCCAGGGGCAGGATCGTTGCCCGAGCCTCCGAATGAAGGCTCTGTCTCGGTCTGCTTGTAGTTTACGATGACCATATCGCCTTTCTTGGCGTCGCTGTATTCAACAGAGAGGATCGAAGGAATGTGTTTCTGTGCCGATACGATAGGCGAGAAAGCCTCGATGTAGTCCTTTTCGCTGCCCCAGGCATCCTGATAGTCGGTCTCGGTGACAGTATATTCCGAAGCGGCGCCGAAATTGGTCACTTCTTCAGGCACGTTGCCAGCCACGCGGTATGTGATGTTGATCGACGATCCGTCGCTCAGCGTGAAATATGCGAAATCAGAATCGCTGAGGAAATTAGGAATGTAGTCGCGGGCAGTGATTTTGTCGGTGAAATAGTGCTGTGTCCCGACAGCCTTCAGCTCCTTGCTCAAAGTGTCGCCAGCCTGCTTGATGTTGGCGGAGTTTGCTGCAAGGTTGGTGTAGTCGGCATCGGTAAACGTGTAGGCAATCATCTGCTTGTTGGTGATGCCTTTGTCGCCGTCGAAGCCGTCCAGTTTATCGTTCCAGTCGTTGGGGTCGCAACTTGACAACGCCACGAGGCATGAAGCGATAAGAGCGGAATATAATAGTTTCGTTTTCATTGTCTTGAATAGTTAGATGTTTAGAAGTTTACTTTCAGACGAACAGAATATGTGCGGCCGAAAGAGTAGAACACACGGTAGACATTGTCCCATTCGCCGGCAGTTGTGATGTTGTTGTAGGCATCCATCACGTAGTAGTGGTTGAACAGGTTGTTGATGTTGCCGTTGAGTGTGGCGCGCACACCGGCAATCTTGAAACTGTAGCTTGCGCTGAAGTCGAACTGGTTGCCCCAAGGAATTCTCCATGGATCGGCAACGTTGATTGTCGAGTTTGCAGAGTAGTTTGACGACGACACTTGATAGTCGCTGTAGTTGCGTCCGCTTGCCACCCAGTCCAGTCCGAAACGGAAGCCGTCGAGCGGACGGATGTTGATGCCGATAGAACCGGTTGTCTGAGCTGAGCCGCCCACTTTCACGCCTTTCTGGTTGAGCACTGCCCATGCGTGGTCGTCAGCAAGTATGCCCGACGCAACGGTGCCGCGGAGGTCTTTCAAAGGCTCGCCGTTCTGGTTGTAGAAGTAGCCCTTTGCGTTGCTGTCCCAAACCCAGTCGCCCAAAGAGAGCATACCTTCGAGTTCGAACCATTTTACTGGACGGTATGTGAAGTTCATCTCCACGCCCATGTGGCGTGCGTCTACGCCCTGCATATTGAGAGAGTAGCGGTCGCCTGCGTGTTCGCCCGAAGTGATTTCGCCGCCGCGGGTCGATGTCTTGTCTTTCCAGTTTGTGTAGTAGGCGTTGGCTACAAAAGAAAATACAGGATTGTGGAATCCGTAGCCGATTTCATAAGAGATTACTTTCTCGTTTACGGCGTCAGGGTTGATTGCGTTGCTCTTGGCCGATGTCAGGAACGCGCCGCCTGAGTAGAATGGAGCGCGGCTGATATAGCCGAGGTTGAAGAACACGTTGTTGTAACGGTTGATGTTGTAGTTCGCACCGCCCTTGATTGTTCCGCCGAGGAAGTTGAGCTTTTCCGACTTCTCGTGTGCCTTGTCGTAGTTGAAGTGGTCCACACGCCAGTAGCCTGTGTTGCTGATTGAGCCGGCAAGCACGAAGTTGAATTTTTTGTTGAGGATGGAGTATTCCAACTGTCCGAACACGCCTTCCTGATGAGTGTGTCCAATCCAGTCACGGTAGACGATGTCGCCTACGCCGAGTTTCTCGTATTTCCAGTTAGGATCGGCTGCCGCTGCGTTGTTGGCTGCCGACACGCCGCTTCTGCTTGAGTCGTCCATATAGTACTCACCGTCGTAGAGGTCGACAATCTCGTTGTTGTGGCGGCCTACGTAGTAGCGCATGTCGAGACCGGCTGTAAGGGTGAGTTTCTTAGGGAGAAGCTCGTTTTTGTAAGTCGAAACGAGTCCGTACCATTCATGGGCGTTGTTGCTCTTTGCCATAACGAGGTTTGAACCTGTTGTGCTGTTGGCATTCATCTCCTGAATCTTGTCGTAGGCGAAAGTGCCGTCGGGATTGCGGAACAAAGTGTTGAGCACACCGTTCGACGCGCCGTACCAAGACGAGTAGCTGAGGCTTGTGCCGTCTGCCAGCGTGCCGCGCCCTTGACCTGAGTAGCCGCCGCCACGTGCGATTGACAGGTAGGCTGCCGACGACAGTGATGACTTGTGGTCAATCTGCCAAGTGTGGTTGAGCGAAATCTGAGGTTTGTGGTATTGGCTTGTTGTAGAAGAGCGGCGCTGTCCGTTCTTGTCGTATCCGAATGTCGGATTGTAGCGGTACATCGACTTCTCGCCCATATAGTTCTGTACTTGCTGCCAGCCTTCGATTGTCAAACCGTCCTGTGAGCTGCGCTTGTTGTGAGTCTGAGGTGCGCCAAATGCGGTCAGCGACAATTGGTGAGCGTCGTTGATGCGTTTGGAGATGTTGATAAACCAGTTGTAGCTGTTGAAGTCTGTGCCCTGGATATATCCGTCGCCTGCACGGTGGGAGAACAAAGCGGTCACTGCCCATCCGTTTTTCATCAAGCCTGTCGAGAACGATACGCCTTCCTGGTGCAGTCCGTCGTTGCCCATACCGTACCATACGGAGCCGCCTTTCTTGGCATCGAGCGATTTGGTGATGATGTTGATTGTACCGCCGACTGAAGGAGTCGATACAATCGATGCGCCAAGACCGCGCTGTGTCTGCATTGATGATGTCACGTCGCTAAGGCCTGCCCAGTTGCTCCAATAAACACCGCCCCATTCCATGTCGTTGATGGGGACACCGTTGATCATGACTGCGACGTTGGCGGCTTGGAAACCGCGCATGTTGATTTTTGAGTCGCCATATCCGCCACCGTCTTTTGTGGCCCATACGCCTGGAGTGGTTTTCAGAACTTCCGGAAACTCTTGGTTGCCCAGTTTCATGTCGATGACGCGGGCACTTACTTCCGAAATGGCAACTGGCGTCTCGCGTGTCTTGGCAATCGACTGCGTAACGACTACGTCGCGGAGCATCTGTGATGCTGCCTCGAGGCGAACCTCGCCCAAATTGCCTTGCGACTTTTTAAGCACTGTCTTGTAGCCGACATAGCGGATCTCAACGTCTTTGGAGCCTTGCGGCACTTCAATCTGGAAAAATCCGTCGATGTTGGTTACAGTTCCGATTTTTGTCCCGGGGATAGTGATGGTGGCACCGATTACAGGTTCGCCCTGCTCGTCAACCACGCGGCCACGGCAATTGCTATGTTCGGCAGCAAGAAGTTGCGCCGTCGATAGGAAGATTGCGGTAGCTAAGAGGAGTAGTCTCTTCATGCTGTAGGGATTTAGTTAATTTTAAAGAATAGAATATGTTAATTTTTCAATTTTTTAATTAATTGAACTGCCAATTCAAAACTTCGTGAAAACCACTATGCAAAATTAGGCTTTTTGTGTAATGAATGCAAATTTAAGCCAATAAAAACTATGCGATGTGATGGAAATGTTAACAGGTGAGGATTGTGGAAAAATGCTGAAAAATGCGGTGCTGTGAAGAAATATGTATAAAAA
>OMDB01000917.1_pt1 | contig 10843 bp, 8 predicted proteins | sample 1645161 | NCBI WGS metagenome assembly OMDB01 (sample SAMEA103958135, study PRJEB25191) | human gut metagenome
GGAGCTGGACGAGCTGCGCCGTAAGGTCATGCAGATGGAAATTGAGGAGGCTGCGCTGAAAAAAGAAGACGACACCCTGAGCAAGGAGCGTCTGGAAGCACTTCAGAAGGAGCTTGCGGAGTTAAAGTCCGAGTACAACAACCGCAAAGCGCAGTGGGATAACGAGAAGAAGAGCGTAGAGAACCTTTCCAAGTTAAGAGAAGAGATCGAAGCGGTCAACAATGAAATTCAGATTGCACAGCGCGAAGGCGACCTGGAGAAAGCTGCAGAGCTTTCCTATGGCAAACTGCCGGATCTGAAAAAACAGCTGGAGCAGGAAGAAGAAAAAGTAAAGAAGGAAGACCTTTCCCTGGTTCACGAAGCGGTAACCGATGAAGAAATCGCCCGGATTATTTCCCGGTGGACAGGTATTCCGGTTGCAAAGCTGACAGAAAGTGAGCGGAATAAGACGCTGCATCTGGATGACGAATTGCATAAGAGAGTCATCGGTCAGGATGAAGCGGTAACGAAGGTGACGGATGCCATTATCCGTTCCAAAGCGGGTATCAAGGATCCGACCAAGCCCATCGGTTCGTTCCTGTTCCTTGGACCTACCGGTGTCGGTAAGACGGAGCTTGCAAAAGCGCTTGCGGCGTCCCTGTTTGATGACGAGAACAACATGGTCCGGATCGATATGAGTGAGTACATGGAGAAATACTCTGTGTCCCGTCTGATCGGAGCGCCTCCCGGATACGTTGGCTATGAAGAAGGCGGTCAGCTGACAGAAGCAGTCCACAGAAAGCCCTACTCAGTTGTCCTGTTCGATGAAATTGAAAAGGCACATCCGGATGTCTTCAATGTTTTGCTGCAGGTGCTGGATGACGGCCGGATTACGGATTCCCAGGGCAGGACCGTGGACTTTAAGAACACGATTCTGATCATGACCTCGAATATCGGCGCGAACTATCTGCTGGATGGCATCGATGCGGACGGCACGATTAAGCCGGAAGCAGAAGAGCTGGTAACGAAGGATCTGCGCGGTCACTTCCGTCCGGAGTTTCTGAACCGTCTGGATGAGATCATCCTGTTCAAGCCTCTGACGAAGGATAACATCAGCGGTATTATCAATCTGATTGTCGCAGACTTGAATCATCGTCTGGAAGATAAGCAGCTTTCGATCGAACTCAGCACGGATGCGGAGCAGTTCATTGTAGACAACGCATATGATCCGATTTATGGCGCGCGTCCGTTGAAGCGTTATATCCAGAAATATGTGGAAACGCTGTCTGCAAAGCTGATCCTGGCAGATCAGGTACAGATGGGTGACACGATCCTGATCGCAGTGGAAAACGGCGAGCTGGTCGCAAAGAAAAAGCAGCATAGCGTTTAAAGCTGCAGACTGTAGAAGCACTCGGCGGGAGGAGGTTTCTCCTGCCGGGTGCTTTTTCTCTTTACAAAATCAACTCCTGCGAGTATTGTGATAGATACGGGTCGAAAAACGACCTGAAAAAGCGCATATTGATGCAGATTCTGTGGATAGAAAGGCTTTTACAGGGGAATGGAGAGAGAAAAGAAAACAAAAGCAATAGAAATGACAACAGGTTCGATCTGGAAGAACCTGTTTTTCCTGAGCTGCCCGCTGGTATTTTCCCAGGTGCTGGAAGTGCTGTTTAATATGAGTGACGTAGCGGTGGTAGGGCGATTTTCGGATTACCGGGCACTGGGTGCAGTTGGTTCGACAACGCTTCTGGTCACGCTGTTTACCGGCTTCCTGATCGGAATGGGCTGCGGTGTTAATGTGCGGATGGCGCATGAGCTGGGTGCAAGGCGCAGGGAATCCGTGATCAAAACCGTGCATTCCGCCTTTGTGATCTGTCTGATCGTCGGTCTGCTTGTGGGTGCAGCCTGTTTTTTCTTTGCAGAGGGACTGCTTGGAATTCTGCATACCAAAGAAGAGCTGATGGACAGTGCTGTTTTGTATCTGAAAATTTATGCACTGGGCATGCCGGGTATGGCACTGTATAACTGCGGCAACGGTATTCTGAGCGCCACCGGAGATACGAAGCGTCCGCTGGTATATCTGTCCATTGCAGGAATTGTAAACGTTATTTTAAATCTGTTTTTTGTTATCGTGTGCCATATGGCAGCAGAGGGCGTGGCCATCGCCAGTGTGATCGGACAGTATTTATCTGCACTTCTGATCGTGATTCATCTGCTGCGACGGACGGACGACTGTGGGCTGCACCCTTCGAAGCTCAGACTGGATCCGGCCTGCGGAAAAGCGATCCTGGTGCTTGGCATACCTACCGGTATCCAGAATGCCATCTTTGCTATCGCGAACCTTTTTGTGCAGTCCGGCGTCAATTCCTTTGATGCGGTGATGGTGTCCGGAAATGCAGCTGCAGCGAATGCGGACACGCTGATTTTTAATATTATGGCAGCGTTTTATACCGGCTGTTCCAGCTTTATCGGACAGAACTGGGGCGCTGGCAACCGGGAACGGATGAAAAAGAGCTATCTCGTCGGGCTGACCTATTCCTTTGCGGCAGGTGCGATCTTTGGCGGACTTCTGCTGATTTTTGGACGACAGTTTCTGGCGCTGTTTGCGACGGAGCCTGCTGTAATCGATGCCGGAATGCAGCGTGTGAAGATCATGGGATTTTCTTATATGATCAGTGCGTTTATGGACTGCAGCATCGCAGCCTCCCGAGGAATCGGAAAGAGCATTGTGCCGATGGTCATCGTTATTTTAGGCTCCTGTGTGTTCCGGGTGATCTGGGTGTATACCATTTTTGTATGGATTCATACGATTCCGGCGCTGTACTCTCTCTACTTTTTCTCCTGGGCGATTACATCTGCGGCGGAGGTGCTCTATTTCAGGCACAGCTTTCGGCAGCTGGAATTTCAGAGCTGAGTCCGGGGACGAGAACCGTCAAAATCCGGCAGCTCTTCTGCAGACAGATAAGGTTTTGGTGCTGCTGCGCCGTCCTTCCTGAATGATAGAGGGCTTCTGCTGCATAGATTAAAAAGAAGGAACCGGAAAAGGCGGTTTTCCATGGAACATAAAAAAGAGAAACGAAATGAAAGGGCAGCAATTCAACTGGGACTTTTTCTGGTTGGATTGCTGCTTTTTGGAACTGTTGCGGGAGGGCAGCTGACAGGGGAGGAAAAAAACGGGAAGGAAAAGGCAGCAATACAGACTTCTGGCGGCGTATCCGATGCAGCAGAGCCCAAAAAGATCGCCCTTACCTTTGATGACGGTCGCAAAAGCCAGTTTTTTTGTTACAGGGGAGAATGCAGAAAAATATCCGGAGCTGATTTTGCGTATGCAGAAGGAGGGACATCTGATCGGCAACCACACCTATAGTCATATTCAGCTGACAAGCAATAACCGGGAAGCCTTTCGACAGGAGCTGATTTCCACGAATGAGGTATTGAAGGAGATAACAGGAGCGGAAACCATTTTTGTCCGTCCGCCCTATGGAAGCTGGGACAAAGGCTTCGAACAGGAGCTGAATATGTTCCCGGTGCTGTGGACGATCGATCCCCTGGACTGGTGCAGTCAAAGCAGCACCAATGTTGAAAAGCGAATCTTGTCCAAAGCGCGGGAAAATGCGATTATCCTGCTGCATGATGAATATGCTTCCAGTATTGAGGCGGCACTTTTTATTGTGGATGAGCTGCAAAGCCAAGGCTATGTCTTTGTGACAGTCGAAGAAATAATGCTGGTATCTTGAAATCCACAGTTGGATGAAATTCGTAGTTGGATAAAATCCAACAGTTGGATGAAATCCAACATGTACAGCAGGGAAAATAGTTGTTATAATCAAATGTGGAAGCTTTTGCACCGACCTTGATGCCTGCGGATTGTTCCGTGCTGCGCACTCCAACAATCCTACTTCGTAATCCATGGTCAGGTTTATGTTTATAACGAGGAAACAGATTGAAAAAAATGTTTCAATCACGAGATTTGTGTCTGCGCGCACTTGACACAAACTCGACATGCGAAAAAAGCGTGCGCAGAAATGAGTGGAAAGAATGCAATATACCTACACAGAGCTGGCAGCGTATCTGCTGCTGTACAGCTTTATCGGATGGGCACTGGAGGTTGCCTTTTTTGCAGTAAAAGAAAGAAGATTTTGCAACCGCGGATTTTTCAGTCTGCCTCTTTGTCCGGAATACGGCATAATGATGGATATTCTGATCCTTTTGCTGCCGGAGCAGGGGACAAAATGGCTGCTGCAGTTTCTGACCACTTGGATGGTCGTGTCCGTTGTGGAATATTTTTCCGGAGGGATCGCAGCCAAAATCTGGAAAAAGCATTTGTGGAATTACGAGGATGTGACACTGTTTGGCGGAAAGAAAAAGAGTGTGCTCCTTTCGCTGATCAAGGCAGCAGTTGTGATGACGGCGGTGCTGCTTTTGCATCCTCCGGTCTTTATCCTGTTTTCGATGATTCCGACAATTGTGCTGCGGATCATAGACATAGCCGGCTTTGGGCTGATGGCTGCCGACCTGGTGTCGATTCTGATTGCAGTCAGGAAAAGCAGGAGCCTGACAGAGCTGAAGGAAACCCAGGGGAGACTTCTGCAGGAACAAAAGGAAGTCAAGCAAAAGCTTGGAGGCAAGATCTATCATGCAGTCTGGAAGCGGTTAAATCGTGCATACCCGGAGATGGAAGCTCTGGAGGAGGCAGATCGGGCAGAACGATATGTCTTTGCAAGAGGCGTCTGTGTGGATAAGCTGATCTGGGTATTTATGATCTGTGCATTTCTCGGAGATCTGATCGAAACGCTGTTCTGCAGGGTGACGGGAGGCGTATGGATGAGCCGGTCCAGCGTAATTTACGGCACCTTCAGTATTGTCTGGGGCTTCGGTGCGGTCATTCTGACAGTTGTATTGCAGCGGCTTGCCGGAAAAGAGGATCGTTATATTTTCCTGGCGGGCAGTGTGCTGGGCGGCGTATATGAATATCTGTGCAGCGTATTTACAGAGATTTTTCTCGGGACTACATTCTGGGATTACAGTGACATGCCCTTTAATATCGGCGGGAGAACCAACCTGCTGTATTGCATTTTCTGGGGGCTGTTATCCGTTGTCTGGGTAAAAATTTGTTATCCGACGATCAGTGGATGGATCGAAAAGCTGCCGCCCCTTGGAGCAAAAATTGCGACCTGGGCAGTTATCGTGCTGATGAGCTGCGATGCGGTGATTTCAGCAGGCGCCATGGTACGCTATGTGGAACGGCAGGATAGCGCGGCAGTGCAGGAGAGCAGTGCGGACGCAGGGAATGCCGCAGGCGTAGAACACGCCGCGAATGAGGAAAACGTCGCGGACGCAGGGACTGTCGTAGGCACGGAAAGCACCACAGGAACCGTGCGGGCGGAAAAGAAGAGCGTGATCGACACATTCTTTGACATCAATTACCCTGACGAGCGGATTGAGAAGGTGTGGCCGAACATGAAAGTGGAGGTGCAGTAAGGGGACATGGATCTTTTCGATTATATGAGACAGACCAATCAGGAAAAGGAAGCGCCGCTGGCGGCAAGGCTGCGGCCCCGGACGCTGGATGAGGTAGTCGGGCAGCAGCACATTATCGGAAAGGACAAGCTTTTGTACCGTGCGATTCGGGCGGACAAGCTTTCCTCCATCATTTTTTACGGACCGCCCGGAACGGGCAAAACGACTCTTGCGAGGGTGATCGCGAATACGACCAGCGCGGAGTTTATGCAGATCAATGCGACTGTGGCAGGCAAAAAGGATATGGAAGAGGTTGTCGCAAAGGCAAAGGACAACCGTGGAATGTTTGGAAAAAAGACGATCCTGTTCATTGATGAGATCCATCGGTTCAACAAGAGTCAGCAGGACTATCTGCTTCCCTTTGTGGAGGATGGAACCCTGATCCTGATCGGTGCGACGACGGAAAATCCGTATTTTGAGGTAAACGGAGCGCTGCTGTCCCGTTCGGTTATTTTTGAGCTCAAGCCGCTTTCAAAGGAAGATATCGAAGAACTGATCAGACGGGCAGTCTATGATCAGAGAGGAATGGGTGCCTATCAGGCACAGATAGAGCCGGATGCGCTGGAGTTTCTGGCGGATATTGCAGGCGGAGATGCACGTGCGGCATTGAATGCAGTAGAGCTTGGCGTAATGACGACACAGCGCTCAGAGGATGGAAAAATCCATCTGACCCTGGAGGTTGCCCAGGAATGTATTCAAAAACGTGCAGTAAAATACGACAAAACAGGCGATAATCATTACGATACGATTTCGGCATTTATCAAGAGTATGCGGGGCTCCGATCCGGATGCGGCGGTTTATTATCTGGCGCGGATGCTGTATGCTGGGGAAAGCGTGACATTTATCGCCCGCAGGATGATGATCTGTGCGTCGGAGGATGTTGGCAATGCAGATCCGACAGCGCTGCAGGTAGCGGTTTCTGCATCCCTGGCAGCAGAGCGGGTGGGCATGCCGGAGGCGCAGATTATTCTGGCACAGGCGGCGGCCTACATTGCATGCGCGCCGAAAAGCAACGCAGCGGTCAACGCCATTGCGTCTGCAATGAAGACGGTGGAAGAAACCGGAAATCTGGCGATTCCGGTGCATTTGCAGGATGCCCATTATAAAGGAGCAGCAAAATTGGGACACGGAAAAGATTATAAATATGCACACGATTATCCAAACCACTATGTCAGACAGCAGTATTTACCTTATGAGCTGTCCGGAAGAGAGTTTTATCAGCCCGGTGGGATGGGATATGAAGTAAAAATCAAAGAGCACATGCAGCGGATACGCAGGGAAGCGGCTAAGACAGAGCAAAAGCCGCAGGATGGAGCAGAGCAATGAAACAGATACCAAAGCGGGTCATGATCGTGTCCTTTGATGCGGTCGGAGCAAAGGACCTGGAATATTTACAGACCCTGCCGAATTTTCAGCGTTTTTTTGAACAGGCGGCGCTGTGCAGCCATGTAAACAGTGTGTGTCCGTCCCTGACATATCCGGCCCATACATCCATTGTGACAGGGCGGATGCCGAAAAATCACGGGATTGTGAACAACACAAAAATCCAGCCCAACCGGAAGGATCCGGACTGGCTTTATCATCGCAAATGGATCCGCAGCACGACGCTTTATGACGAAGCGAAGAAAAAGGGAATGACGACGGCCGGGCTTTTGTGGCCTGTTGCGGCAGGCAGCAGGATGGACTACTATGTGCCGGAGATTATGGTGACACGCAAATGGCAAAATCAGATCCTGATGAATGCGACGAACGGTCCGTTGTTTTATCAGCTGGATCTGAACAAACGCTTCGGACAGTTGCGAAACGGGATCGCACAGCCTCAGCTGGACAATTTTATTCAGGCATGCGCGCTGGATACGATCTACAAATACAATCCGCAGCTGTTTTTGCTGCATCTGACGGATGTGGATGCGAACAGACATCTCTATGGCGTGGAGAGTAAGGAGGCAAAAGAAGCTCTTAAGCGCCACGATAAGCGTCTGGGCGAGATTGTAAGGGCACTGGAGGAAACCGGAGAGATGGAAAGCACGACGGTCGTGCTTCTGGGGGATCATTATCAGAAGGATGTGGACAAGGTTGCCTTTGTCAATCATGCACTGTGGAAAGCCGGCTTGCTGACGGTCCGCAATGGCAGGATCAAAAGCTGGAAGGCCTATGCTAAAAACTGTGACGGAAGCTGCTATATCTATCTGCATCCGTCTGTAGAAAACAATGCAGAAGTGCAAAAGCGTACAAGAAAAGTGCTGGAGACGCTGAAAGGACGGGAGGATTTTGGAATCGAAAGGATTCTGACCCGGGAAGAGGCAGCAAACATGGGCGCAGACGAAAACTGCTTTCTGATGCTGGAAGCAAAGGAAGGATGGTTTTTTCTGGACGAATGGGAACAGCTGACGGCAGCAGAAAAAGACTGCGCACATGGCATGAAGGGGACCCACGGGTATCTGCCGGGTGAGGCAGACTATCAGACCTTTTTTGCAATGTCGGGATGCAGTGTAAGAGCTGGTGCCAGGGTAGAAAAAAATATCGCGCTCTGGGATGAGGGCGCGACATTGGCAGCACTTTTGGAGATAGACCTCGGAAAAACAGATGGCAGTGTGATCCGGGAGATGCTGCAATAACATACTTTAAAACAGGGCGGTTGTCAGATACTGATAAATCTCCCTGTTATTTTTTTGCCAGTTTTCGCAAATGGAAATTGCGAGCTCTTCTGTAGGAACCGTAAGGCGGATGGTCACCAGGTTGACGTCCTTATCCACTGCAGTCAGCTCTGTTTCGAATTCCCCGTTGACAGCCTTATAATAGTTGCTCTGGATCGAAGATTCGTTGCGCATTTCCAGTTCATTTTTTTTGAGATATTCGCCGATGTCTGTCTTGATCGCGTCACTGATGCGGTTCTCAAAATAGGAAAGGGTATTGCGGCCCTCCTCCGTGATCTGCAGATGGGTGCGGTTGACCAGTGTTTTGGCAGTGATCAGCCCGGCCTGCGCCAGCTCATTGATAACCTGCTGCAGTGTCAGATAGCTGGTATATTCTTTTTCCAGAATGAGATCGCTGACCTGCGCCATTGTGAGTGGGAAGGATACCTTGTTGAGCAGATAAAGAACGATCAGTTTATAGAGTGTAAGAGGTTCCTGGTTCATAATTATCCCCTTGTCTGAGATTTCGTTGTTTCATAAGGGCATGCAGCCCGTTTAAGACGTTTCGTTTCGAAAGACTCCACTGGGGCGCGATCAGGAGCTTGCGGGGACCGTCTCCGGTGACCCGGTGGAGGCAGATATCCGGAGAAAGTGCAGCGATACAGCTTGTCAGCAGATCGAGATATTCTTCCTGTGTCAGTACAGGAAGCTTTCCGGCTTCATAAAGCAGGGCAAGATCTGTTCCCTTTAAAATATGGAGAAGCTGCAGCTTGACACCAAAGGGATGCACCTGATTGACGGCACGGATGCTCTCTTGTAGGTCGAGCCGGGTTTCCCCGGGGAGTCCGAGGATCAGATGGACGATAAAGGGAAGCCTCCTGGCATGGAGCTTTGCTGCAGCATCATAAAACACGGAGGTCGGATACCCCCGGCGGATCCTTGCTGCAGTGTGGTCATGAATGGACTGCAGACCAAGCTCGATCCAGATAAACCGGTCAGGATACAGTAACTGGAGGCGGTCAAGTCCCTCCAGAATGATATCGGAAAGGCAATCCGGGCGCGTCGCAATGGAAATTCCTGCGACCTCCGGAGAGGAAAGTGCTTCTTCATAACAGGAAAGCAGTCTGTCCGGATCGCCATAAGTGTTGGTATATGCCTGAAAATAGGCGATCAGAGACGGTTTGCCGGGTTCCGGTATCCATTTGGAGGACAGAAGTGACTTTGCCTGAGTTAACTGGTCTGTTACAGAAAGCTGCCGGGAAGCAGCAAAATCGCCGCTTCCGCCTGCAGAGCAGAAAATGCAGCCTCTTGTATCGAGGGTGCCATCCCGGTTGGGACAGGTACAGCCGATATCAAGCGCAGCCTTGTAAAGCTTTCGTCCGTATGTATTTTTACACCAGGCGTCCAGCGAATAGTAGGGCTTCTGGTGCCAGAGATCAACGGATGTTTTTCTTGACTGCATCTGCAACAACGTCCGCAACTCTGGGATCGAATGCTTCTGGCATGATATTGTTTTCGTTTAAGTCTTCGTCAGAAACGAGGGCTGCGATGGCATTAGCGGCAGCCAGCTTCATTTTATCGGTGATCTGTTTTGCATGTCCTTCCAGAGCACCGCGGAAGATGCCGGGGAATGCGACAACGTTGTTGACCTGGTTCGGGAAATCGCTGCGTCCGGTGCCGACAACGCGTGCCCCTGCTTTTTTTGCGAGATCAGGCATGATCTCAGGAACGGGGTTAGCCATTGCAAACAGAATAGCATCGGAATTCATGGAAGCCACCATCTCTTCCGTCACAATACCTGGAGCGGAAACGCCGACGAAAATATCAGCACCCTTTAAAGCATCTGCAAGGGAACCGGTTTCGTGAGCCAGATTGGTGCGTTTTACCATCTTTTCCTGCATCCAGTTTAAGCCCTCTGCGCCATCGCAGAGAATGCCGGATTTATCGCACATAATGATATTAGAAAAGCCGTAGGTCAGCAGCAGGCGGGTGATGGCAACTCCTGCGCTTCCTGCGCCGTTTACAACAACGCGGCAGTCTTCCTTTTTCTTACCGACTACCTTTAAGGCATTGATGATGCCGGCGAGTACAACAATAGCAGTTCCGTGCTGGTCATCGTGGAAAACAGGGATATCCAGAGTCTCTTTTAAGCGCTCTTCGATTTCGAAGCAGCGAGGTGCACTGATATCTTCCAGATTGATGCCGCCAAAAGCGGGAGCAAGCCAGGTAACAGCTTTGATGATCTCTTCCGTGTCCTGAGTATCCAGGCAGATGGGAACTGCGTTGACACCGCCGAATTCTTTAAATAAGACAGCCTTGCCTTCCATAACGGGCATAGCGGCCTTCGGACCGATATTGCCGAGGCCCAGTACGGCGGAACCGTCGGAAACAACAGCTACAGTGTTTGCTTTCATCGTATAGGTGTAAGCGGCAGCCGGGTCTTTTGCAATGACCTTACAAGGCTCCGCAACGCCGGGAGTATAGACAAGTGCAAGGTCTTCACGGGTGCGGACGGGTGTTTTGGAAACGGTTTCAAGCTTTCCCTGCAGCTTCTCATGCAGTTCCAGCGCTTTTTCCTGATTTGTCATTTGATTTGCCTGCTTTCTTTTTATTTAATAAGGAATGATGATGTCGGGGCATACGCGCCATTCGTAGCTCTCTGTATATCATCATATCTGATTTATTTGAGTGAATCAAGGAAAAAATCT
>OMDB01000920.1_pt1 | contig 10798 bp, 9 predicted proteins | sample 1645161 | NCBI WGS metagenome assembly OMDB01 (sample SAMEA103958135, study PRJEB25191) | human gut metagenome
GTTCCGATTCTGAAATTCCGCTTATTCAATGCACTATGCGTTCGTAAATTGTAATAAGAATTTAAAAGCATAGAATTCATTGAATTGATACAAGAAATTTAGATTGGCTTTTGCCACTCGAAAATCAGAATATATGCTTTGTGTTGATTGTAACAAATACATATTTATAATACAAGTAAAATATTTATAAAATCTGATTCCCTTCTGACAGGAAGGTCACCTCACTTTTTGAAATAATCTTTTTGCATTTTCCCAGGTAACTGTTTCCACTTCTTCCGGTGTTGTTCCGGTCAGTTCGGCAATGGTTTTTACTACATAAATAAGATTTCTTGAATCGTTCCGGGTGCCACGATGCGGTTCCGGTGCCATATATGGACAGTCAGTTTCCAATACAATGTGAGGCAGTCCGATTTCTGCTACGGTCTCCTTTAACTTCTTTGCATTTTTAAAGGTAACTACACCGCCGACACCAATGTAATATCCCATTTTCACATATTCTTTCGCCATTTCCTTTGAATAAGAATAACAATGTATAACACCCGGAATGCCATCCTTATGCGCCTGCTGCATAATATTCATGGTATCCTCTGCGGCATCTCTGGAATGAATGATAACCGGAAGACTCATCTCTTTTGCCAGCGCAAGCTGACGGCAGAACATTTCCCGCTGTGCCTGCTGCACTGTTGGCTCCTTATCCCAATAATAATCAAGCCCGATTTCTCCGATGGCAACGGTTTTCTCCCAGGAAGCCTTTCCCTTTATCCATGCTAAATTTTCTTCCGTTGCATCTTCGATATTGCTTGGATGAATTCCGATTGCTGCATAAATATAATCGTATTTCTCTGCCAATGCTACGCTATCCACACAGCCGGCAAAGTCTGCACCTACGTTAATTACCCGCCTTATGTTCTGCTCCGGAAGAGAAGAAACAAGCTGTTCTCTGTCCTCTTTGAATTTCTCATCATCATAATGTGCATGTGTCTCAAAAATCATAAAAATCCTCTTTCTTTTTTATAAATGCTGGTAATAAAATACCGCCAGCTGCGTCCGGTCTCTTAGGGACAGCTTTTCCAATATGCTGCTGATATAGTTGCGGACGGTTCCCTCACTTAAAAATAATGCTTCTGCAATTTCTTTATTGCAGCGTCCAAGTGCCACCTGGTGAATGATTTCCTGCTCTTTTTCACTGATATCATAGCTGGCATAGTCAAAGCTTTCCTTATTCTGCATCAGAACCGGAAGCTTATTCACAATTTCCCCACCAAAAACGCTCTGTCCGCTCATGACTGCATTTAACGATGGAACAATTGCTGCAAAATCCTGCTTCAGGCAATAGCCTTTCGCACCGATTCGTAACGCCTCCACAATATATTCATCATCGGAAAATGTGGTCAGAAACAGAACCCTTGCCGTCTTGTCTTTTGCAAGAATCTGCTCTGCCGCATCCAGTCCATTCATAGGCTTCATCTGGATATCCATTAATAAAATGTCCGGCTGAAGCTCTTCATACAATTTTACCGCTTCGCTTCCATCGGTGCCTGTTCCAACTACCTCCACTCCCTTGGCGCAGAGAATGGTCTGCAGGGAAAATACCACATCTTCGTCATCATCTATTATCAGGACTCTCATACTGCCTCCTCTTTCTTTCGAATTGATATAAATATTTTAAAACCTTTTTCGCAGTTTACATGAATGCTTCCGCCCAGCGACTCCACACGTTCCCGCATATTCGAAAGTCCCATGCCTCCGGCTGCACTCTTAAGGTCATCCTTTTCTTCCCGCATCTGCTCCGTTGCTTTTTTCTGCTTTTCCACATCCGTACCATTGTCCTCGATGGTCATCTGATACAGTGCCGGATGTTCCCTGAGAACAATCTCAATCCGGTCACCATTGCTGTATTTGACAATATTTGACATTGCTTCTTTTACGGCTGCGATAAAACAATATTTGACTTTTCGTGGAACATTCTGTGACATATCGTATTCTAAATCCAGATGATAATGCTGCTTCATTTCCCGGGTTGCCTCTAATAATGCCTGCTTTAAATCCACGGAATCATCATGCAGATCATGCACACTTTCCCGGATATTATTCATGGCAAGATTTAAGGTATCATTTACCTTTAAAAGCTGACCATGCAGCGGCTCTTCCTCATATACGGTGCTCAGTGCTCCCATCTGAAGAATTGCCCGGGACAGCATATGTCCCACGTTATCATGGATTTCTCTTGCAATCCGGTTCCGCTCCTTTAGCGTTGCCATATAGATTTCTGTATCCTGTTCCTCTAAAAGCTTGCGGTTCTTCTCCCGCATCACAAAGCTTAACTCCGTGCTGGTATCCCGGAGCCGAATCAGATTCCGCTTTAGCTCCGTTGCCTGTCTGGTGCAATAAGCCAACAGCACCGCTGCCAATGACAAAAAGAGCCAGATGGCTGTCATCCATGGCTGGTACACCGGCAGTGCATAAAAGAATAAAACTGCAAATCCCATACCCCACCACAGGCCAAACCAGAAGCTGTCAAAAAACACCAGCGGCAGCAAAAAGGTAAATCCCGGCTCGATTAGGCACAATACTGCCATTGCTATCAGCAATGCGCCAATGACTTTCCGGTTTTCAATATAAAGAGTCAACGCTGCCACAATCAGACCAATGATGAAGATTACAACTCTGCGGTAGTCTCCCTCTAACTGGAAAATAAGGCAGCTGCACATGGCAAAAAGAAGTAACTTATCCAGTATTCTTAACATTTTTCTTCCCCTTCCTTAGGGTTCTACTGCATTTACTGTATCATTTTTCCTAAGATATGACAAATGTCATTTTATTTCCTGACAGAATGCACTTACCAGTCCTCCGGTCACTCTACTATACTACATTTATAAAACCGCTATTATTTATCTCTATCTACAGGAGGCATAACATGGATGCAATACAGATTTCACACTTGAAAAAATATTATTCCGATATAAAAGCAGTAGATGATATTTCTTTTTCTGTTAAAAAAGGAGATTTATTTGGACTGCTCGGTGTAAATGGTGCCGGAAAATCCACTACAATTCATATTCTTTGTACCTTACTGAAAGCAACTGCAGGAACTGTCAAAATATGTGATTACGATGCTTTAAAAGAAGCCGATGCCATCCGCAATAAAATTGGAGTTGTTTTTCAGAATAATACTTTAGATGATTATCTGACAGTAAAAGAAAATCTTTTGATGAGAGGCTTTCTATATGAAAAAGATTTAAAGACGGTTCAAAAAAATCTCTATGAGATTACCGAAATTCTTAACATTCAAAATTTATTATCACGACCTTTTCGTAAATTATCCGGTGGTCAGAAACGACGCTGCGAAATTGCCCGGGCACTCATGAATACTCCTGAAATATTATTTCTAGATGAGCCTTCTACCGGGCTTGACCCGCAGACCAGAAAACTTATGTGGGACTGTCTGGAAAGTCTCCGGTTAAAGCGCCATATGACAATTTTTCTCACCACACACTATATGGAAGAAGCCTCTATGGCACAACAACTTTGCATTATGGATGCCGGAAAAATCATTGCTTCCGGCTCTCCATCCCAGTTAAAAAATAAATATGCTTCCGATACTTTAAAAATCTATACTGACAAAATTACACCATTGAACCGGGAATTGGCTGCTCTTTCACTGGCTTCTTATCGTCTCCCTAACGGAATTGCAATTCCCCTATCTACTACCAAAGATGCTTTGCATATCATGCCCCGGATAACCACTCCCTATGATGGCATTGAAATTATTCAAGGCAGTATGGATGATGCTTTTATTCAAATAACAGGAAAAAAACTGGAGGATTAACCTATGATACTAATTTCATTTATAAAACGTAATATCTTACTTTATTTCCGAGACCGAATCAGTGTATTCTTTTCTCTTCTTTCTACTCTTATTGTGTTAACCCTTATGATTGCATTTCTCGGACAGGGAAATATTGATTCCACAATTCAGGTTCTTGGAACCGGTCTGAAATACGAAGCTGTTCATGCATCTTCGCTCATCATTATCTGGACCATTGCCGGTATCCTGGTTGTCAATGCCGTAAGCATTTCCATGACTCTGGTGGGAACCATGGTAAGAGATGAGGAATCCGGTAAGATATCTGCATTTTTTGTTGCACCCGTAAAACGCGGATACTATGTTGCAGGTTATGTCATTGCTGCAATTATTGTCTCCTTTATCATGTGCCTGCTCACATTGATAATCGGAGTCATCTATCTTGGTATTGCTAATGGCTCCTTTATAACTGCCCATGATACTTTAGAAATTCTCTTTGCACTTCTTGCAATTATTTTTTCCTCTGCTTCCTTTGTCTTTTTATGCGCTTCTTTTATTCATACCAATAGTGCATTCAATGGTCTGACCACGCTTTTGGGTACTCTGATTGGATTTTTTGCTGCAATTTATGTTCCATACGGCAATATGCCCCAGACTCTTAAATATATCATCCGCTTTCTTCCAGCCTTTCAGGGGGCTTCCGCCATTCGTGAAATCTGGATGAATCAGGAATTGCAATGGTTTCATTGCCCCTCCGAAATAAAGACCGGATATGCGGATTATATGGGACTTACCATTTCTTTTGGAAATGCCACTCTTTCCCCTCATATGAAAATACTATATATGTTTATCTCAGGTCTTATCTTCCTTGGTCTTGCAACGGCTATTCTTTCAAGGAAAAGACAACAGGAACGTTAAGATATGACAAATGTCATTTTATTTCCTGACAGAATGCACTTATCTTCTGCATCCGCTTCCCCTATACTTAGTTTATAGGCGATTGCGAGAAGAGAAAATTTCATAAAGAAGCTGGCTTGCCAATGTCTGGCAAAAGCGCTGGAGCGTTCATCGGAATACGGATACCTTATGAGGCTTGTTAGGGGCACTTGGAATTTCGCCCAATATCCGGCAACGCCGGTACAGGGATGTACCGGCGAGGCGCATATGAACATGGATGCGAATTTGCGCCGGTTGCCGAAAAAACTACTCATGTTTCGAAATTCTTAGTGCCCCTTTTCAAGCATCATGCAGTATCCAGTTTCGACGAACACTCCAGTGCTTTTGATGTAACACAGCAAAACAGTTTTTATAAATTTCTTTTCTCCTCTCGCAATCGCCTACACAACCAGTCAACCTAAAAAAGGAGGAAACCTATGAGTACCACAGTTGTAAAAATAGAAAACCTGGTGAAACGCTACAAAGAGCTTGTAGCATTAGACCACTTTAACTTAGAAATTGAAGAAGGTGAGATTTTCGGTCTGCTCGGTCCAAACGGTTCCGGCAAGACTACGACCATCAACTGCCTTCTTTCCCTGCTTTCCTATGACAAAGGAAACATTGAAGTATTTGGAAAAAAGATGAACCCGGATAGTTATGACCTGAAGCGGCAAATCGGCGTTGTTATGCAGAACGTTGCCGTAGTGGATGAACTGACGGTATATGAAAACATTGATTATTTCTGTGGGCTTTATGTAAAAGATAAAGCACTCCGGAAACAGTATGTAGAGGAAGCCATTGCTTTTGTAGGCTTAGATGATTTCCGTAAATTCTTTCCGAAGAAATTATCCGGCGGACTTTTAAGGCGGTTAAATATTGCCTGCGGCATTGCCCATAAACCAAAGCTGATTATCATGGATGAGCCGACCGTTGCCGTTGACCCGCAGAGCCGGAATAAGATTCTTGAGGGAATCGTGGAGCTGAACCGGAACGGTGCCACCATCATTTACACTTCCCATTACATGGAAGAGGTGGAGCAGATTTGTTCCCGGATTGCCATTATGGACAAAGGAAAAAATCTTGCCATCGGCACGAAGGATGAATTAAAGCAGATGATTAAGAAGAGTGAAAGCATTTCCATTGATATCTTAGACCTGCCGGATGCAGCAATTGATGAAATCCGTGCTTTAAAACATGTTTATGAAGTGACTTACGAAAATCACATGCTGACTGTTTTATGCAGCGGTGGAAGCCACAATCTCATTCATGTGCTGGATTATCTGCAGCAGCATGAGATTACCTTCGGAAAAGTGTATTCCGAGCTTCCGACCTTAAATGACGTATTCTTAGAGATTACCGGCAAAGAATTAAGAGACTAGGAGGAGAAAGATATGCTTCAAATCATGAAATATCATTTCCGGATTCTCCTTAGAAATAGGGAGCAGATGTTCTGGATACTGCTTTTTCCGATTCTGCTTGGCATTATGTTCAAGGTAGCATTTTCCAATATCAGCAGTTCCGAAATACAAAAGCCGGTTTCCATTGCTGTTGTAGAAGAAAATAATTCGGATGCATTAAAAAATATCAAGACCTTTTTAGAAAAAACGGAATTAAAAGATGGAGTTGCCCTCTTTGTTCCAACCTACTGCACAGAAGAAAAAGCCGTTTCCCTGTTAAAGGACCAGACGGTGGATGGCATTTTGTATACAGATGATTCTGCATCTGATACAGTCACACTTTCCCTTACGGTTTCTTCTTCCAGCTCTGATACCGTCCGCATGAATCAGAGTATTTTGCAGGCATTTGTAAAGCAGTACAATTCCTCGGTTTCTGCCATTGCGGATACTGCAAAAAATCACCCGGAGAACTTAGAAGCACTGCTTCAAAGTCTCTCTGAGCAGGTTACTTATACCAAAGAAGTTTCTTTAAACAAACATAATACCGATACTTATACACAGTACTTTTACAATCTGATGGCTATGGCATGCCTCTTTACCAGCCTTTCCGGACTGTATGTTTCCCTCAATAACCAGGGAAATCTCTCCGCCATTGGTGCAAGACGCAATGTCTCTCCGGTTCATAAAATGAAGGTCATTATAGCAGAGCTTTTTTCCAATGTGATATTCCAGTTTATCTGTAATCTGGTTTCCTTTGCATTTATTGTACTGGTGCTTAAGATTGATTTAACCTACCATCTCCCACTGGCAATCCTTACTGTATTTGTCGGCTGTCTGACCGGAACTACCATGGGCTTTTTCGTAGGTGCCATCGGAGCCTTTTCCGAGGGAACGAAACAGGGAATTCTTGTCTCCGGCAGTCTGCTGCTTTGCTTCTTAAGCGGGCTTATGGTTGGAAATATGTGGATCATCGTCGAGAATACCTGCCCGGTTATCAACCGGATTTCACCGGCTGCCCTGATTTCCCGTGCCTTCTATACACTGGGCATTCAGGATAACCTAAACCAGTATTACCAATGTATTCTGACACTGGTTGGCATTTCCGCTCTCTTCTGTTTGGGTGGATTCTTACTGACAAGGAGGAAAAGATATGCAAGTATTTAAAACTTTTCTGAAAATTGCAAAGAAGAAATTTCCTTCTGTGCTTTTATACTATATTATTTTTACCGTTATTGTAATTGCCATGAGTAAAATCGGAGCATCCGACCATGAAACTTCTTTTACTGCCACAAAGGCAGACATTTATATTATTGACGAGGATGACAGCACTGCAAGCCACGCTTTAAGTGATTATCTTTCCTCCATGCACAATCCGGTCACTTTAAAGGATACGGATACTATGACCTTACAGGATGCCCTTTATTATCAAAATGTTGACTATATTTTAACCATCCCGGAAGGTTTTGAAGAACAGCTTACTGATTCTGATGCCAGAGATTTCCTTCCGGTTTCCATGCGAAAGGACAACTCTAATGGCTATTTTGTAGACCAGCAGGTAACTGAGTATCTTTCCAGTGTCCGCTTATTTATGGCTGGTGGCTTCTCTCTTTCCGAAGCAGTAACAAAATCCAGTGAATCACTTTCCAAAGGAAACGATACTACGGTTCTTAAGCTTGAAGAAAAGGAAACGGATGGTGCACAGATTGGACTTACCTATTTCTTCCAGTATCTTCCTTATGTACTCATTAATATGCTGTTACTTGGTATGACTCCGATTCTGATGACCTTTAACCAGAAAGATTTAGGTGCAAGGATTTCCTGCTCCTCTCTTTCCTTAAAGTCCAGAAATGCGCAGATTACTTTAGGATGTATCGTATTCAGTCTCTTTGTATGGCTGCTCTTTATCCTGACTGCACTTTTTATCTACGGACCAGACACTCTGTTCTCGATAAACGGACTCCACTCTCTTTTAAACAGTGCCATGGTTCTGCTGTTTTCCATAGCACTTACGCTCCTTGTAAGTACTTTTGCACTCAAACAGCAGTCCCTCAGTATGATTGCAAATGTTGCCTCCCTGGGATTGAGTTTCCTCTCCGGAATCTTCGTTCCGCAATACCTTTTGGGAAAAGGTGTTCTTGCTGTGGCGCATTTTCTTCCAACCTACTGGTATATCCGCCTCAATTCCATGCTGGGCGGCATATCAGATGAAATACTTACCACCGCAAAATACTGGCGCTTTATCGGTATCCAGTTTGGCTTCTTCGTCGCAATATTCTGTATTTATCTGGTTTCCAGCAAATACCAGAAACGCAGCCGCAACGCATAATAGAACCCCCGGAAAAACCAATTTGCAATGGTTCTTCCGGGGGGTCTTTATATAGCTAATCTGAAAATCTTATAATTAGCAGATTTCTGCTCCTGCCGGCATATCCTTTTCCGGTGTCAGAAGTGCTAATTCTCCATTTTCATCCTCTGCGCAAAGTAACATTCCTTCAGATAATACACCTGCAAGTTTTGCCGGTTTTAAGTTTACTAATACCATAACTTTCTTGCCGACCATTTCTTCCGGTGTGTACTGTTTGCGGATACCGGATACAATCTGTTTTATCTGGCTTCCGATTCTTACCTGTGAACACAGTAATTTCTTGGATTTCTCTACTGCCTTACACTCGATGATTTCACCAACCTGGAACTGCATTTTCATAAAATCATCATAAGTAATTTCTTCCTTTGGCTCAATGTCGATGACAGCGGCATCTGCTTTTGCTTCTGTCTCAACTTCTTTGCCTAATGCTTTCTGCTCTGCTTCGAATTCTGCTTTCTGGGCAGCGCGGATTGCTTCTACCTTCGGCATTACTTCCTTCGGGTCTAATCTTGCGAAGAGAATCTCCGGTTTCTCCGTTACTTTATTATCATTTGGATAAAGTCCAAACTGATTCAGCTCATCAAATCCACGCAGTCCTGTATTAAGCTGCGCTGCGATTTTCTCTGCAGTCTCCGGTAGGAAGCTTGCTAAAAGGCTTGCGCCGATAGCGATGGACTCGGTCAGATTATAAAGCACTTCGCTTAAGCGGTCTTTCTTTGCTTCATCCTTTGCCAGTACCCAAGGTGCTGTTTCATCGATATATTTGTTGCAGCGGCGGAATACGTTAAATACTTCTGTAATGGCATCTGCCACACGAAGTCCGGACATCTTATCTGCAATCTTATCTCTTGCGCCGGTTACGACTGCCTTCAAGTCATTATCTACTTCTTCTGTGACTCCGGTGCTCTTTACGACACCGTCAAAATATTTATTGCTCATGGAAATGGTACGGCTTACCAGGTTTCCAAGGATGTTGGCAAGGTCGGAATTGAAACGCTCTACAACCAGCTCCCAGGTAATGATTCCATCATTTTCAAATGGCATCTCATGCAATACGAAATAACGGGTTGCATCTACACCAAAGAGGTCTACCATATCATCAGCATAGATTACATTTCCCCTGGATTTGCTCATTTTCTCGCCACCCTGTAAGAGCCATGGATGTCCAAATACCTGCTTTGGCAGTGGCAGGTCTAATGCCATTAAGAAAATCGGCCAGTAAATGGTATGGAAACGGATGATGTCTTTTCCAATCAGATGTAAATCTGCCGGCCAGTTCTTCTTGAATAAATCGGAAGAATTGCCATCTGCATCATATCCAATCTTGGTAATGTAGTTGGTCAGTGCATCCAGCCATACGTATACTACATGCTTTGGATCAAAGTCTACCGGAATTCCCCAGGAAAATGAGGTTCTGGATACGCACAAATCCTGAAGTCCCGGAAGTAAGAAGTTATTCATCATCTCATTTTTACGGGATACCGGCTGAATAAATTCCGGATGAGTGTTGATATGCTCGATTAAGCGGTCTGCATATTTGCTCATTTTAAAGAAGTATGCTTCTTCTTTTGCCGGCTGCACTTCACGGCCACAGTCTGGACATTTTCCATCTACTAACTGGGACTCCGTCCAGAAAGACTCACACGGAGTACAATAAAGTCCCTCATAGGAACCCTTATAAATATCACCTTTATCATAAAGTTTCTTAAAAATCTTCTTAACCTGTGTCTCATGGTCTTCATCGGTAGTACGCACGAAATTATCATAAGAAGTATTCATCAAATCCCAGATTCTCTTTACTTCTCCGGCAACTTCGTCTACGAACTGCTTCGGTGTAATTCCTTTTTCCTCTGCCTTTAATTCAATCTTCTGTCCATGTTCATCGGTACCGGTCTGGAAATATACATCATAGCCTTCCAGTCTCTTGTATCTTGCGATTGCGTCTGCCAGTACAATCTCATAAGTGTTTCCAATGTGCGGTTTACCTGATGTGTAGGCAATCGCGGTGGTCATGTAAAACTTTCCTTTGCTGCTCATCTTCATTCTCCTTTTTATACTTTTGGTGCTCCTCAAGCGTTCCTGCGAGCCGCTTCGCTACTCGCGACCTGAGAAACTTCGTTTCACAGGTTTTCGCGGTGCTCCTCAAGTGTTCCTGCGAGCTGCCTTTCGCTACTCGCGACCTGAGAAACTTCGTTTCACAGGTTTTCGCGGTGCTCCTCAAGTGTTCCTGCGAGCTGCCTTTCGCTACTCGCGACCTGAGAAACTTCGTTTCACAGGTTTTCGCGGTGCTCCTCA
>OMDB01000928.1_pt1 | contig 10709 bp, 9 predicted proteins | sample 1645161 | NCBI WGS metagenome assembly OMDB01 (sample SAMEA103958135, study PRJEB25191) | human gut metagenome
AAAAATCCCTATGACTTTTAAAGGTTGATTTATCCCTATCCAATTTTATATATTCAATCTATTGAATGATACGGCTATTGTCGTATCATTTTTAATAGAATCTTAATAATTTCATATTTTAAAAGGTAGTACAATAGATATATGCATAACTCAAATAATTTATCGAAAAGCTATAAAGAAATAATTAAACAACACGTGTTTACTTTATTTAATGGAATTAATGTTGTTCTAGCTATATTTGTATTCTTTACGGGATCTTATCGTAATATGCTCTTTATGATTACGGTCATTTTAAATATGGTGATTGGATTGTTCCAGGAAATTCGTTCAAAACATATGTTGGATAAGCTTTCTTTATTAAATCAGACAAAGATTCATGTGATTCGAAATAATACTGAACTGGAATTAAGCGTTGAAGAAGTGAAAGTCAACGATATTCTCGTATTATATGCTGGCGATGAAATCAGTTTTGATGGTCATATTATATCTGGAAATATTGAATGCGATGAATCCATGTTGACGGGTGAAAGTGATGCGGTATATAAACAAGAAAATTCTTCACTGCTTAGTGGAAGCTTTGTGATTTCAGGAAAATGTTGGATGCACGTAGACAAAGTAGGACAAGATACATATGCGTATTCGATTTTAAAACATGCTAAGCGTTTTAAACGTTATCCGAGTCAGTTAAGAGATTCAATTGATTGGATTATAAAATGGTGTACATATATTTTAATTCCATTGGGATGTGTTTTGTTCATTAAGCAGCTTATTAAAACAAATTATACAACCGCAACCTTAAATACTGTGGCTGCCGTTGTAGGCATGATTCCCGAAGGACTTGTCTTTTTAACTAGTGTTGCATTGGCAATCAGTGCTTATAAGCTTGGTAAACAAAAGGTTTTAGTACAGGAACTATATTGTATTGAAACCTTAGCTAGGACAGATACACTATGTTTAGATAAGACCGGTACATTGACTCAAGGAAAACTAAGTGTTTGTCATGTTGAAGAAATTGAAAATGTCGACGGAATTCTAGGCGATATGATGCAGGCTTTACCAGATGACAATGCGACAGCTATAGCGATAAGAAACTATTTTAAGGCAAGAAATTATAAGAAAGTTGTATCCTATTTGCCGTTTTCAAGTCAAAGAAAATATTCGAGCGTGACATTTGAAGATGGAGAATATAAATTAGGAGCGTATTCATATATTGCCAAAGAAATAGATTTGGATGTAGAAAAACATATTGAAGACTATACGTCTCAAGCTATGCGTGTAGTAGTTTTGATGAAAGATAATGCTGTTTTGGCTTATATTTGCCTTCGTGATGAATTAAGGCCAGATGCCAAAGATACTTTAAATTTCTTTAAAAAACAAGGCGTGGATATAAAAATTATTTCAGGAGATGATCCTAGAACAGTGGAAGCATTAGCTAAAAAAGCAGGTTTTACATCAAAAAGTATTGATATGTCTACTATAAAGGATGTAGAAATGGTTGTAGATTCGTATTCGATTTTTGGACGTGTTACTCCAGAACAAAAAAAGGAACTTGTGTTAGCTTTAAAAAGAAGAAATAAAACTGTCGCAATGACGGGTGATGGTGTAAATGATGTTATGGCATTAAAGGAAGCGGATTGTTCTATTGCGATGGGTTCGGGTTCACAAGCATGTAAAAGTGTGGCGAGCCTGGTTTTATTAGAAAACCAAATGAATACATTACCTGTTATTTTATATCAAGGACGTTGTGTTATTAATAACATTCAAAGAACAGCCTCTTTATTTTTGGTGAAGACAATCTTCTCAATTGCACTTTCTTTATTAACACTTGTATGTTTAAAAAACTATCCGTTTAAACCTATTCAATTGACTTTGATTTCTGCCTTGGCAACTGGAATTCCTAGCTTTATATTAACGCTTGAACCAAACGGAAATATTGTAAAAGGAAATTTCTTAAGAAATGTCATATCTAAAGCATTGCCAGGAGCCATATGTGTAATTTGTAGTGTAATTGGTGTTTCAATCTTAGGCCATTTTGTTTATATTTCACCTAATGAATATTCAACAATGTGTACAATTCTTGCCGGAGTCAATGCACTTATGGTGTTGACACGAGTATGTGTGCCAATGACAATGCTAAGAAAAATATTGGTTACAATCATGTCAGTAATATTTGCCGTTTCCATCATTTTATGTAAGAACTTTTTCTATATTGTTCACTTACAATGGTATGAAATTATCTATGTGATTTTAAATGTATGTCTGATTCCTTTTATACTAACGCTTGTATCAAATTGGGTAAAAATAATTTTAAAAAAAATAAATCACAAAAAGAAAAAGTTTGGAAATTAATCCAAACTTTTTTCTATCCCCATACTTCTTCGGCAATTTCTTTAACCAATTTAACTTTAGCCCACTGTTGCTCTTCAGTTAATTTGTTTCCAATTTCACATGATGCGAAACCACATTGTGGACTTAGACACAAATTTTCTAAAGGGACATATTGGCTTGCTTCTTTAATACGGGCAATTACAGTTTCTTTGTCTTCTAATTTGGCTAACTTTGTAGTAACTAAACCAAGTACGACTTTTTTATCGGGTGTAACCTCTTTTAATGGCTCAAAACCACCAGAACGAGCATCATCAAATTCTAAGAAATAGGCATGCACATTTTCTTTCGCAAATAATGTTTTTGCGACAGCATCATAAGCACCACTAGATGCATATGTAGAGTGGAAGTTACCACGACATACGTGTGTGTTAATTGTAAGATCTTCAGGTTTTCCTTCAATCGCAAGATTGTTGATACGCAAGAATAATTCTTGAACTTTTAATAAACCTTCTTGATCTGTTTGGAAGAATAATGGCGCTTTTTCATCCACCAACATACCCCATGAACAATCATCGAATTGAATGCATCGACATCCTGCATCATATAATTGTTGAATGACAACTTTATATCCTTTCGCAATGTCTTGAACCAATTCTTCCGTATCTTCATAATATTTTTTAGTGTTTTCTAGTGCAAAAGGAAGAATCATTTGTTCCAAAAATTGTGCTGGAGCAGGAATGGTTTGTTTGGCAATCGTATTTTCGTCTTCGAATTGTTTCACATATTTAAAATGTTCTACAAAAGGATGCGTACCACTCACACCAACTTTTCCAGTGATATATGTATCATCAATCATAGCGGCTTCTCCATGGAAGGGAAGGCCTGTTTTCGTTGGTGTATGAGATACGCCATCAAATCCCCACATAAAGTCTAAGTGCCATGTAGCACGTCTGAATTCACCATCTGTGATGACGTGTAGGCCGGCTGCCTTTTCTTTTTGAACTAAATCTGTAATGCACTCATCTTCGATTTGGGTCAATTCTTCTCTTGAAATTTTTTTAGACTCATAATCTTTACGAGCTTGTTTTAGTTTTTCAGGTCTTAAAAAACTTCCAACTACATCATATCTATAAGGTGTTTGAACTGTCATAATAAATTCCTCAACTTTCGTGTGTGTTAAGTCTATCATATTTATAGTATATAGAATAATTGAAATATTCTTTAGTTTGTTATAGCTAAAAACTATAATAAAAGACCAATTTCACTTGGTCTTTTCAATGTATTGAATTAGATGATTTAGATAGTTTTTTGACATGTTGGATAAAACTCCATCACTAATATAGCCTATTTCCATAACTTCATCACTATCAAGTGGAATGGATACAATGTTGTCTCCATTTAAATCCGTGCTTAAGATACCAGAAGAAATCGTATATCCGTTTAGTCCAATCAATAAGTTGAATAATGTGGCACGATCTGAAACAACAATACTCTTTTTAGATGGCTGAGTACTGTGTAATTCTTCAGAAAAGTAGAAGGAATTATTGATTCCTTGTTCATATGTCAGACGGGGATAGTTCTCTAAATCTTCCATTTTTACTATTTTTTTATGGGATAAAGGATTTGTTTTAGAAACAAACACATGGGGTTTGGCTTCAAATAATTTGGTGAATGTAAGATGTTCTTTCTTTAAGATACTTTGAATGACTTCACGATTGAAATGTGAAAGATAAAGAATGCCTAATTGACTTCGATGGTTCTTTACATCTTCGATAATATCGTATGTTCTTTGTTCTCTTAAAGAAAATTCATATTCACTTTGATTGTATTCTTTGACTAAGGCGACAAACGCATTTACCACAAAGGCATAGTGTTGACTTGAAATCGCAAATACAGTTCTTGCAGGGAATGTGTTTTTATATTGTTCTTCAAGTAAGTTAGCTTGTTCTATGACTTGTCTAGCATAGCCTAGAAATTTTTCTCCTTGTTCAGAAAGAAGAATACCTTTATTTGTTCGAACAAATAAGCAGATGGACATTTCTTCTTCTAAATCATGAATGGATTTCGAAAGAGATGGTTGTGAAATAAATAAGGCTTTGGCTGCGGAATTAAAAGATCCAGATTCAACGACCTGGATCACGTAGCGCAATTGTTGCAACGTCATTAGTCAACAATTGTGATTGTATCAATCACTTGAGGGGTTCTAGGACGATCATTGAAAGTGGTGGGTGTCTTTGCGATTTTATCTACATTTTCCATACCTTCAATAACTTTACCAAACGCAGCATATTCACCATCTAAATGAGGTGCATCCTGGTGCATAATGAAGAATTGACTTCCTGCACTATTTGGATCCATAGCACGAGCCATAGATAAAACACCACGAGTGTGTTTTAAATCGTTTTTAAATCCATTTGAAGCAAATTCTCCATGAATTGTATAACCTGGGCCACCAGTTCCGTTTCCAATTGGGCATCCACCTTGAATCATAAATCCTTTAATAACACGGTGGAAAGTTAATCCGTTATAGAATTTTTTTTCGATTAGATTCAAAAAGTTTTCAACAGTTTCAGGAGCAATCTCTGGATATAACTCAGCTTTGATTTGATCTCCGTTTTTCATTGTGATTAAAATATTTTTGGTTTGCATGTTTTTAGCTTTCCTTTCTTATATATTGTAATGCGATACAACCAAGACCAGTATGTACGGCGATTACGGAACTAATATAGTTTATATGAATATTTTCTTCAGGTACACCCTTTTCGATAAAACATTTTTTAAAATGGTAGGCACCCTCTAAAAAATCTGAGTGAATAATATAGATATTTGTATGTTCTATGTCAATATCATCCATGACTTTATCAATCGCATAGGCGTCAGCTCTTTTTTCTGTACGAACTTTATTTAAAACATCAATTCTACCTTCTGTGTTTTTATTTATGTGCAAGATAGGATAAATCTTTAACAAACCTGCAAGAGTTGCAGCCATTGGGGTTAATCTTCCACCGCGTTTTAGGTGTTGTAAATCCTTGACTAAGATCAATGAGTTGGATTCATCGATGGCAGGTCGAATAATCTCTAATATTTCTTCAGACGATTTGTTTGCGTCGACTAATTTCTTGATCCAAATCGCAACATGTTTTTCTAATTCACAAGTTGAATACATATCAATCACATGGACATTCATTTCTAATTCTCGTGCAATACTTTGCATGGTTGAAGCGTTTGTGGATAATCCATTTGTCAATGGAATCGCAAATACAGTATCGTATTCTTTTTTTAGTTCTTCAAATAAATCATAGATTTTTTGATAGGTTGCCATGCTTGTTTTTGGCATTTTCCCCTTGGCTAATTCTTTATAAATATCTTGTGTTGAAATTTCTAATGTATCTTGGTATGTTGTTTCGTCAATTGTGATTTGTAAGGGAAGCAGGTAAATACCCAATTCTTTTGCCTGTTCAAAAGATAGATTGGAACCTGTATCCGTTACGACGGCGATTTTTTCCATACTAGAATCCTCGAATAGTTTGAGCATCGATATTTGTGATGATTTCAACCGCAAGTTTTACAGCATTATCATAATCTTCTTCAGAACAGATTCCAAAGGAAGCGTGTGCAAAACGAACGGGAATACCGATAATGATGGTTGGAATGTTATAGCGGTGAGTAATTCCTGCATTGGTTCCGCCACCTTTTCTTACACTTTCCTGTACAGGAATATTTTTTTCATGAGCCAAATCAATCGCATAACGCATAAAACGAGGGCTTGTGATATAAGAACGGTCAAACCAACGTAACATTGGACCTTTTTTCAAGGCAGACTGAATCATGTAGTCTTGTTCAAATGTATCATCACTTGGGCATCCTTCAAAACAAATCGCAATGTTAGGATTTAAGTTTTTGATTGCTGTGTCCATGCCTCTTTCGCCGACTTCTTCTTGTGTTGTTAATGTGGCTTCAATGTTGTGGCTTACATCTTTTAATTGGTGTAGTACATCCATTACGGCTGCACAGCCTATACGACAATCAAAGGCTTTTCCTAAGAAAATCTTATGTGCTTCATCATATTTACATGTAACTGCAGGACACATGAAGTTACCTACAGATATATGAAATTCTTCTTTTACTTCTTGAGCACTTGTTGCGCCTACATCGATTACTAAATCATCAAAATCTACTTTTCCATTACGCTTTTCTTCAGATAAGAAATGAACCGGTTGACTTGCAACAATACCCGAAATCTTTTCACCTTTATCATTAAGAATCCAGACTTCGCCAGATACAATGTTTTTTGGATCCCATCCACCTAATGGTAAAAAGCGAATTGTACCATTTGGCTTGATGGCTTGCACAATAAAACCAACTTCATCGGCATGTGCATCTAAGAATCGTTGTTTCATGTTCTTTGTCTTGTTTAAAGCGCATATACGTATTACGCATTGTATCATCATGAACTTCACAAATATCCTTGACATCTTCCATGGCCAATTTAGATACTTCATCTTCCATGCCACTTGGTCCAAAGGCAGTTGAGAAGTCAATAATTCGTTTAATTTTTGAATTCATATACATTTCCTCCATAAATTTGTTAATATTATAGCACAGATACGTATTTGTGGATGTGTTTCTGGTCATTTGAATGAATTTGTATTTGGACAAAGGACTAGAATAATTGTATCTTACCAAAAAAGGAGATTTTTGCATGAAAAAAATAATGTCAAAACTACATTTTAGAAGTATATATAAAACAATCGTATTAACTTTGATCTTATGCTTTGTTTATAACATTGCCTATTTAATGATGAGTGCCTCAGGTATGAATGTATATCTTAGACAAAGTCTAGAAGTCGTATTAAGCTTATTGTCAAGTTTAGGTTTCTATTTTATTTGCACAAAGATATGGAAGAAACAAAATTTTTGCGCATCTGCAATTTTGAAAGTGTTAGTGCTACAAGGTATTTATATTTTAATTGTGAGTGGAATTCTTACAAATCTAGTGAATGTTTGCGCAAATAATACAAGCTTAATGTTAGTGTTACAACTTATTAGTGCATTCTGCTTAGTTATGATGGTGCCATTCCAGTTGATTTTCTATTATGGATTGATTCACGATAAAAACTTAAAGGAATTTATTCCTTTTGCACTAAAAAAACACCAGAAATCCATGTTGAACTGGTATTGTACATTACTAATCTGTATTGTTGTGTTTGATACAATGTCTGGAGGTTTATTTAGTGCAGCACAAGGCTTTAATGCCCAAAGTATTTTAGTTGGATCTATGTATATGGGGAATCCTATGATATCTTGGATGATGTATTTATTCTTGGGAGTTAGCTTTAAGTCGAGTCTTGCAGCTATGTTTACTTATTTGTTTGTGAATTTTTTAATGGGCTTTTTCTATTGCATTCTTGAATTGAATTATGTTTCTTATGTAGGAAGTCTTTTAGATGCAGATTAATGAATTGAAAATGACCAGTCGAAGACTTGGCCTTTTAGTTAAGATGAATATCTTAACGGTTGAGGATCTATTGAAATATTATCCTTTACGTTATGATACCGTACAAACTTTGCCCTATTCACAATGGAATGAAAAGGAAAATGTTGTATTCCAAGGCTTGATTTGTTCAACCGCAAGAGTGATTCGTTTATCTAAGAATCGTTCGATGACTAAGTTTAAAGTCATGTCATGGAATGAAGAATTAAACATTACTTTATTCAATCGTCCATGGCCATCTCAATTTGGTTTTGGCAAGACGATTACAATTTATGGACAATATCAAGGGAATAATAATGTGGTAGCTTCTACTTATAATTTTAAACCTTTAGATCAACAATTAGGCTTACATCCAGTATATCCATTGATTGAAGGTTTGAAGCAATCTGATATACAGGCCATTATGAAAGAGGCCCTTAAACATGTGGATGTTTTGCCTCAAAGAGTACCACAAAGGTATATTGAAAAGTATAAGTTGTTAGATATATCTACGGCTTATAAATGGATTCACTTTCCAGAGAATGAAAAGCAGCTGCATGCCGCAATTCGTACATTGAAGTATGAAGAGTTTCTATGTTTTCAATGCGTAATGCAGTCGATGCATGAAAAGAAGGAAATTAAAAAAGCTAAGAAATTTTCTATGGCAACAGTAAAGAAATGGATTTCAGATCTTCCTTTTGAGTTAACGAAGGATCAGCTTTCTAGTATTGACGATATTCTATATGATTTAAAGAGCACAAATGTCATGTTTCGCCTTGTTCAAGGAGATGTTGGATGTGGTAAGACAATTGTTGCTCAAATTAGCATGTATGCCAATCAGCTGGCTGGGTATCAATCGGCTTTGTTGGCACCAACCGAAATCTTAGCCCGCCAACATGTAGATAATATGCATAAATTAGGTTTAGATGCGACTTTATATGTTTCGAGTTTACCGGCTAAGGAAAAGAAAGAAATTTTAACAAAACTTGAGAATGGAGAAATATTAAATGTGGTAGGGACACATGCTTTATTTCAAGAAAATGTTATTTTTAATAAATTAGGCCTTGTAATTGCGGATGAGCAACAGCGTTTTGGCGTGAAACAAAGGAGATCTTTATTAGAAAAAGGCAAGTGTGTTGATTTTCTAATGATGTCAGCTACACCGATTCCTAGAACGTATGCGCATTTCTTATATGGAGATATGGATATTAGTTCGATTCATACAATGCCTAAAGGAAGAAAGAGTGTTGTCACAAAGTATTTTAAAACTTCAAGTATGTCGCCAGTTTTAAAAGATGTATTGAAATTTATTCAAGAAGGAAGACAATGTTATGTCGTGTGTCCTGCCATTGAAGAGAATGATGAATTTAAAATGCGTAATGTATTTGAAATTTATGAAGGCATGACAAAGACATTAAAAGATATACGTATTGGCTTGCTTCATGGAAAAATGACAAGTCAGGAAAAGGAAGAAACGATGGAGAAGTTTTCTAAACATGAATTGGATATCCTTGTTTCTACAACGGTTATTGAAGTTGGAATTGATGTAGCCAATGCGAGTGTGATGGTCATTTATGATGCGCATCGTTTTGGCTTAAGTACTTTGCATCAGCTTAGAGGACGTGTGGCACGTGATAAAAAACAGGGGTATTGTTTCTTGTTGTCGGCATCGAGTGATCCTCAGGCTATTGAACGCTTAAAAAAGATGGAAGAATTAAAGGATGGCTTTGAAGTATCCAATTATGATTTGCATATGCGCGGTCCAGGTGATATTTTAGGGATAAGACAAAGTGGTATGCCTTGTCTTGTGTTTGGTGATTTTGAAAAAGACCAGGCCATGATGGAAACGTGTATTCATGATGCGAAAGAAATCATACAAGATCAAGTGGATGTGGATTTGTTGTTGTATATTTCAAGAGCTATTGAAAGTGCACAGTATTTTGATTAGGAGTTTTATAATGGATAAACAGAAGATAGAGAATAAAGCTATATATTTTATGTGCTTATTAAGTATGATATGCATTCTTGTTTTGATTGCTTACTTCTTCTTTTTGCGTAATGTTGAAATTGATATTATGGCAAATGCGCAATATACGTATGTTGGAGAAAATGGAAACGCGAGTGTGACGGTAAGTGCTAAACAGGGAGATTTAAATCAAAGAACACAGGATTTTTTGAACTCTGTTCAATATGAAGTCAGTCCGAATACAGATTTATCAAATGGAGATACGATTCATGTAACGGCAACGTATGATGAGGCTTTAGCCAATCAATATCATTATCAGCCAAAAAGTGTTGAAACCGATGTGGTGGTTAAGGGGCTTGCCAATCGTTATAGTGCATTAGAGGACATTCCAAAAGCATTGATTCAGGATGGGAAAGATGCAGCTATAGATTATGTAAAGGATAATCAAGAATCTATATATACTATAGACGGTAAAGAAGATAAGGCGCCTGGACTTGATAAAATGAAGATTGTCTATTCGGCTTATTTAAAATCGAATCAAAAAAATAATAGTGATCGATTTGTATATATTGTACAAATGAATTATGCCTCAGAAATTTTATATTACATGGTATGTATTCCAAATATTAATGATTCAGATTCGATAGATACGCATAATATTTATGGAGAAAAGGCGTATTTAACGCAAGATGAATGGAATGGTAAAGATTTTAGTGGATATGTAAATCGTGTATATTCATTAAAATATCAAATTGAACAAATAAATAAAGAAGTCAAATCAAATTGACTTCTTTATTTTAGTTTATTCATTAATTCTTCAAAATCTGGTTTTTCAATTTCATGAAATTCAATGGTAACACTATCGTTATCTTTATAACGTGGAATCAAATGAACGTGGAAATGGTTAACACTTTGTCCTGCAGCTTCATGCACATTACTTAA
>OMDB01000954.1_pt1 | contig 10449 bp, 8 predicted proteins | sample 1645161 | NCBI WGS metagenome assembly OMDB01 (sample SAMEA103958135, study PRJEB25191) | human gut metagenome
TCTTTTGAAGCCCGTTGCCGGACTTCGTTGCCGACACCCTCTGTCTGGCTATTTTTATGTGCGCAGGCAATGAGCCAAGTGGATATTCTTGCATATCTATGTGGCGAATGCTGCGACAACGATAATTATGGAGGATAACTGCCTATGGCGAATAATAAGATGAATGTTGAAGGAAAAAATTACTCGGATATTCCGGTGTGGCGTAGATATACGCTTACCATTGAGGAAGCTGCCAGGTATTATCATATCGGCGAAGGGAAACTGAGAATGTTGATTGAAGAGCATCCGAATGAAGATTTTTATGTTATGAATGGCAATCGAGCCTTGATTAAGCGTGAAAAATTTGAACGCTATCTGGATCAGGCAACGGCTGTATAACTGGCATTAGAAATGCTTAACAGAAATTCCGAAATCACATGGCATAACTATACGGAGAGCCGGATTTGTGATAGTATAAAACTGCAAGTCTGGCTCTCCTTATTCTGAAAGGAGAGATTTCGATGAGTGAAAAAAGACGAGACAATAGAAATCGGATTTTGCGTGAAGGTGAATACCAGCGTACAGATGGGAGGTATCGTTACCGATATATTGACGAGGATGGTAAGGAGAAGAATGTGTACAGTTGGCGTTTGGACAAGAATGACCCGACTCCCAGGGGTAAAAAGCGAGAGCTTTCGCTGAGAGAGAAGGAAAAGCAGATTCAGGCGGATCTGTTTGACCATATCGTTACCCGTGGCGGCAATTACACGGTAGTTGAATTGGTAGAGAAATATACTTCTCTGAAAACCGGTGTCGGTCATAACACCAAGGCGGGATATAAGACCGTAATCAATATCCTGAACAGAGAAGCGTTTGGAAAGCAGCGCATTGACAAGGTTCGCCTGTCTGATGCAAAGGCGTGGCTGATCAAGCTTCAGCAGGTGGATGGCAGAGGGTACAGCTCTATTCACTCCATCAGAGGTGTTCTGAGACCGGCTTTTCAGTTGGCGGTAGATGATGATCTGATCCGTAAAAATCCTTTTGGATTTGAACTGGCATCGGTGATCGTAAACGATTCCGTCACCAGAGAAGCAATTACCCGTAAGCAGGAGCGTGATCTTCTGAAATTCATCAAGGAAGATAAGCATTTCTGCCGATACTACGATGCGATCTATATTCTCCTTAACACGGGGCTGCGAATCTCGGAGTTCTGCGGGCTGACGATCTCCGATCTTGAGTTCGACCAGAAGCGTATCAAGGTAGACCACCAGTTGCAGAGAACATCGCAGATGCAGTATGTAATTCAGGCTCCTAAAACGGAAAGCGGTATCCGCTATGTGCCGATGAGCGAGGAAGTTGTGGCGTGTTTCCGTCGTATTCTTGCCAATCGAGTAGCACCGAAAATAGAACCGATGGTAGACGGATATGCTGGATTTTTGTTTCTCGACAAGAACGATAAGCCAATGGTCGCCCTTCATTGGGAGAAGTACCTGGAACATATTATTGAGAAATATAACAAGATTTACCGTATTCAGATGCCCAAAGTAACTCCTCATGTATGCAGACACACTTTTTGTTCCAATATGGCGAAATCCGGAATGAATCCAAAGACGTTGCAGTATATCATGGGTCATTCGGACATCAGCGTAACGCTGAATGTTTACACCCATGTGCAGTTCGATGACGCACAGGCAGAGCTGCTTCGAGTAGCAAAAGCCTAAAACACCCCGTTGGTACAGAGCATTTATTTACCAACGGATTTACCAATATTGCAGGGAAAAGCACGAGAAAATACGGGAAGATTTGAGAAGATACCCCGGAAACACAGAAACAGGAAAATGCCGAAAAAACCTGCAATATTGGGCATTTGAGAAGAAATACAAGACTTAAATGGAGATATAAAAAGATGATAAAAATACTTTTCATCTGCCACGGCAACATCTGTCGTTCCCCCATGGCAGAATTTGTTATGAAAAAATTGGTATCCGACGCGAATCTCGCCGATCACTTCCAGATTGCTTCCGCTGCCACCAGCACGGAGGAGATCTGGAACGGCATCGGGAACCCGGTCTATCCGCCGGCGAAGGCGGAGCTTGCCAGGCACGGGATCTCCTGTGAGGGGAAGCGGGCCAGGCAGGTGACGAAGGCGGATTATGCGGAATATGATTATCTGATCGGTATGGACAGTGCGAATATCCGCAACATGCTGCGGATATTCGGCGGAGATCCGGATGGGAAAGTAGTCAGGCTTTTATCTTATGCCGGCTCGGAACGGGATATATCGGATCCATGGTACACGGGAGAGTTTGGGACGACCTACAATGATGTCCTGGAAGGCTGTACCGCATTTCTTCGATATTTACAACAAAACGGAAGAATCGACACGTAAGCTGACACTTCCAACATAGTACACATGACAGAAATGTCATGCCTGAAAAATTCACAGAATCACCACATTTTTCTCACAATTCCTTCGCAGATGACCTTTATCATAAGAGGCAGATAAGGGGAAGTAAATATTCACAAGTTTTTTAAGGAATGAATGGAACAGGAGGAATGAGAAGATGAGAAGATGGAATTTACCCCAGGTGAACACAAAAGTAATGTGCGCAGTGTTGACTGCTGCCATGGTGACGACCGGATTTACAGCATGCGGAGGAACAACATCTACGGGCACGGAGAGCGCAGCAAGTGAATCAGCAGAACAGAAGGAGACGATCGCACCGGAGGGCACGACGGAACAGAGCACGGTGGAGCAAAGTACGGAAACAGAATCAGGTGAAGAGAAGGTGGAATCTTATCTTGGTCAGATCACAGCCATTGACGGCAATGTGATCTCCATTGCACTGGCAGAGAAGCCGGAAACCCCGGATGGGGAAGCATCTATTGGAGAAGGCCCCAGCGGCGAAGCACCTAGAGGCGATAAGTCTGACGGACAGGCACCAGACGGCAACGGAGGCACTCCTAATGGAGATGCACCCGCTGGTGAGGTACCCAGTGGGGAAAAGTCTGATGCTCAGGCACCGGACGGCGAAAAACCTACTGGAGAAGCTCCGGACGGTCAGAAACCCGAGAAAGATATGTTAGATGAGATGACCTTAACCCTCAGCGGTGACACTATGACTATCACGGTCAATGATGATACGATCATCACGATTGACGGAACGGATGCCACGCTGGATGACCTCCAGGTAGGTGATACCGTATCTTTCTTCCTGGATGGCGAGGTCGTGACTTCTTTAAGTGTAGGCATGCCGGAGCCGGCACAGCCGGGACGGTCTATGCAGGCTCCGGAGCAAAAGTAAGCTGACGCACAAGCATGTTTCCAAGAATCTCTGCCATTTCTTCCGGAGACTGGGGAGTGGCTTCTTTCAGCCAGGTCTCTACGACACCGACACAACCGGTAATGATGAAGGAACAGAGATATTCATAGTTAGCATCGGATTGCGCACTTTCCAGAAAGCGGAGAGTGCGCTTTTTGATCTGGTCCTTCAGGCGGTTAACGAAGGTGAGATCTCCATGGGGACCGATCATGACTCTGGCGAGATCTCTGTGGCGGTCTAAGAAGCGGAAGAACTCTAACAGAAGACCGTCAGAGGACAATGTGGGAGTACCTAGCGGTTCCTGCTCCATGATCTCGTTGAACTCCCGGAACATTTCATCTTCCACTTTATGGAGCATATCGTAGATATCATCATAATGCAGATAGAAGGTTCCGCGATTGATATCTACCAGCTCTGTGAGTTCTTTGACGGAAATATCCTGAATATCGTGGTTTTCCATCATTTTGACTAATCCCTGCAGCAACAGGGCACGGGTCTTGCGCACGCGGCGATCCATTTTTTCCATACGTCAATCCTCCATCTTTTCCGAAAAATAAACAGAAATCACTTTTTATAGATAAGATCTAATACGTATCTAATGCAAATCTGAATTTTTTCTAAAACAATGAACACACGTCAATACAATGTTCAAAAACAGACATATCAACACAATTTGTGGCTTGCTTTTTCTTCCCTATTATTATATTTTGCTTGTGTTAGAAAATCAACACAAGTTTATTAGATGACAGTAATACAATTTTTTATTTTTGTAGTAAGGCTTTACAGAAGCGGGAAAAACTCTTAAACTAAGAATAGAAAAATCAGATACATAAGGGTACAAAGAGAGACACAGCAGGAGGAAACTATGGCAGCAGACAACACAGAAAAAGACAAAAAAGATAACTCCTTTATGATGAAACTTGCCACACTTATCGTAGATAAACGAAAAGGATTCTATCTGATCTTTATTGTTTTATGCATATTTTGCGTATTATCCATGAATAAGGTCAAAGTAAATAATGACCTGACCACATATCTGCCGGATACGACAGAGACCAGAAGGGGACTGGATCTGATGGATTCGGAGTTTACGACCTACGGTTCCGCCCGGATCCTGATCTGTAATGTGACTTTTGATGAGGCACAGAAGCTGGCGGATCAGGTGGAAAAAATGGATGGTGTCAGTATGCTGGATTTCGATGACACTGAGGACCATTATCATGACATGGAGGCTTTATTGTCTGTCACTTTTGATGAGGAAGCGGATACGGAAGCCACACAGCAGCATCTGACTGAGGTACTGGATGCCCTGTCTGATTATGATGTTTATTATTCTTCGGATATCGGTCAGGAAGAGCGTGATGCGGATGACCTGAATAATGATATGATCGTCATTCTGCTTCTGGCAGCTGTGGTTATCGTAGCCGTGCTGCTATTTACTTCCACAACTTATGCGGAGATCCCGGTATATCTGACCACATTTATCGTGGCAGCTATTTTGAATAAAGGAACGAACTACTGGTTCGGTACTATCAGCTTTGTGACGAACTCTATCGCAGTGGTGCTGCAGTTAGGTCTGGCAGTAGACTATGCCATCATTTTGGCACACCGTTTTATGGAGGAGCATGAGGACAAGGATGCCAGAGAGGCTGTAATAGTGGCTTTGAGTAAGGCAATCCCGGAGATTTCTTCCAGCTCCCTGACCACGATCTCAGGTATGGTAGCCATGATGTTCATGCAGTTCAGAATTGGTTACGATATGGGTATTATCCTGGCGAAATCCATTATTTTCAGTATGGTAGCAGTATTTTTCCTGATGCCGGGACTGCTGCTTACCTTTTCCAAGGCAATTGACAACACGCATCATAAGAGCTTCGTACCGAAGATCACGGCAGTGGGAAAATTCTGTGTGGCTACCCGTTACATTGTACCTCCGGTACTGATCGTGGGTGTTATTGCAGCATTTTTTCTGTCCAACAAGGCGAATTATGTATATGATGTAAATACACTGGAATCCAGCAGTATGAGTGAGAATAAATTCTCAGTCAGCATGGTCAATAAGGAATTTGGCATGGTGAATCAGCTGGCGGTCATTGTGCCCAACGGTGATTATGAAAAAGAGGCACAGACCCTGAAGGCACTGGAAAAGTTGGATGTGGTAAAATCCGTTCAGGGACTTGGCAATATTGAAGCTATGGATGGTTACATGCTGACCGACAAACTGAATCCCAGACAATTTGCAGAGCTGATCGATCTGGATGTGGAAGTGGCGGATATGCTGTATTCGGCATATGCCCTGGATCAGAGTGATTACGGTGCTCTGGTCAGCGGTGTCAACGATTACGAAGTACCTTTTATCGATATGTTCCTGTTCATTTATGATCAGAAAGAAAGCGGCAACATCACGCTGGATGATGATCTGGAGGAGACTTTATCGGACGCACATTCCAAGATCATGATTGCAAAGGATCAGCTGTTGGGAGAAGATAATTCCCGTTTCGTTCTGGAACTGAATGTACCTTATGAAGGAGAAGAGACCATCGCAGCGCTGGATCAGATACGTAATACCGTGGCGAAGTTCTATAATATAGATGATATCCTGTTAGTCGGAAATGCCACCAGTGATAAGGATCTGGGGGATTCCTTCGCGACAGATAACACCATCATCACTGTACTGACAGCATTGTTCGTTATGATCATCCTGTTGTTCACTTTCCAGTCTGCCGGCTTGCCGGTACTATTGGTAGTAACGATTCAGGGTAGTATCTGGATGAACTTCTCACTGCCGTATCTGCTGAGTGAAAATGTATACTTCCTGGGATATCTGGTAGTGTCCGCCATCCAGATGGGTGCGACGATCGACTACGCTATCGTTATCACCAGCCGTTATATGGATCTGAAGACGTACATGCCGATCAAAGAAGCTGCCATCGAGGCGCTGAACCAGGCGTTCCCCACGATTGTTACCAGTGGTTCCATGCTGGTGGCTGCCGGATTCATTATCAGTTATGTATCTTCTAATGCAGCGGTAGCAGCGATCGGACTGGCACTGGGACGTGGTACCCTGACATCTATTTTACTGGTACTGCTGGCATTGCCCCAGACACTGCTGATCGGAGATATCATTATTCAGAAGACGGCATTTACCTTAAAGCGTGATTTGGCGAAGCCGCTGCCTTCTGCCGGTAGGATCCGAATGAACGGTCATATCAAGGGTTATGTCAACGGTGTGCTGGAAGGTGATTTCATCGGTGTCATCGACGGTGAGATGGGAGCGGTGGTGCGTCCCAAGGATACCGTGACCATGGAGCGGGAGGATGCAGCGGAGAATGCGTACCCCAGGTTGGAAGCACAGGAGCTTTCGAATAATACAGCAGAAAGCGAGGGAACAGAAGATGAACAGTAAGAGATTATTATGTTTCCTGCTGGGAGCGGCATTACTGCTGCAGACACCGGCAACCGCTTATGCGGAAGAGACGTTAACCTATGAACAATATAAGGGCGGCAGCGGTTATAGCAACACCACGCAGGAGCAGGATTATGCAATTGTAGAGATCAGCACGGAGGAGGATCTGCGCAGGCTTGCGGAGAACTGTGTGCTGGACAGCTGGTCCAGAGGTATCAAAGTAGTGCTGTGCAACGACATCGTTCTGAGCATGGAAAGTGAATTCAGTATCCCAACATTTGCGGGAATTTTTGATGGTAATAGTTTTACGATCTCCAATGTAAAGCTTACGGGGAATGGTTCTGCGGCAGGTTTTTTCCGTTATGTGCAGGAAGGTGCCAAAGTACGTAATCTCACGGTGAGCGGAGAAATATCTCCCTCAGGAAGCCAGAATCAGGTCGGCGGCATCGTCGGGGTGAATTACGGCAGCATTGAGAATTGTAAGTTTTCCGGTAATGTGATCGGCGATAATGAAGTCGGTGGCATTGCGGGTGTGAATGAAGAGACTGGCGAGATCCGCAGATGTGAATCCAACGCAAATGTCATTGGCAATCATTCCGCAGGCGGTATTGTCGGGAACAATCATGGTATCTTAAATAACTGCAGCAACAGTGGCAGCATCAATACCTATAGCACGGAAGTGACCTATGATCTGGATGATATTACCATGGACAATCTGGAGCAGATCAACAGTACTTCCAATGTGACTGCGCATACGGATACCGGCGGTATCGCAGGCATCTCTGATGGTAAGATCTATTACTGCTCCAATTCCGGAGCCATCGGATATCAGCATGTGGGTTACAATACCGGAGGTATCGTAGGCAGACTGCATCAGGGCTATCTGCAGAATTGCACAAACACAGGTTTCGTGCAGGGCAGAAAAGATGTGGGCGGCATCGTAGGACAGATGGAGCCTTTTCTGGAGATCCAGTATCTCAGTGACAAATTAAAGGAGCTGGATACCGAGACCGATAAATTTTTGGATATGCTGGATGCGACCCAGAAGGATGTCAGCAATTACAGCAGACAAGCATCCGCGCTGAGCAAAAGTATCAGTACGAATCTGAAGGATGCCAATAGCGCGGGAAATTCCCTTACCGGAACCACGAATGACTTGTGGTATATTTATAATCAGGAACTGAACGGTGTCAGCAATGACCTGAAGGTTTTGAATAATGACCTGAACAAACAGGCAGAGGACGATAAAAATAACGGCAACAGACACGATATCACGCTGAGCGGCAATGATCTGAGCGGAGGTGATATTACACTCTCTGTACCGGATGATACAGAGAGTTATAAAGCAGCTCTGAAAAAGTTTGGTGAAAATGCCACGAAGCATCTGGATAATATGGTTAGTGCATCCACGGACCGCAGTGGTGGTATTAAGAATAATCTGGATACACTGAAGCAGAGCCTGGATAAAGCATTTGACCAGCTGGGTCAGTTAGGAGATGTATTACAGGCAGGGTCAGACAACACCGACGCACACATGGATGAGCTGATGGATCAGGCGAGGGTATTGCGCAGACTGGTCAGCGAGATCCGCGATGATCTCTTCCGATACGAAGGGATTTCTGTGGAGGATACTTCGGATGAATCCGCCAGCAAGGGGGAAGTGAACCCCGGAGATCCTGATGCTGAGGCTGGTGAGGCAGAACCGGAGAGAACCGAAGAAGCATTATATGACACCTCCAGCTTCCAAAAAGGTAAAGTCACACTGTGTGTAAATCGTGGTACGGTGGAGGCGGATACCAATGTCGGCGGTATTGTCGGCCAGGTGGCAACGGAATATGATTTTGACCCGGAGGATGACATCACCTTGACCGGAACGGAGAGCTTCGATGTGGAGCAGACCATCAAGGCAGTCGTAAGAGACAGTCGCAATTTCGGTGATATCACCGGTAAAAAAGATAACGTGGGAGGTATCGTCGGCAAGGCGGAATACGGAGCAATTATCTCCTGTGAATCCTATGCACCCATTGAAAGTACCGGAGGCAGTGATGTGGGTGGTATTGCCGGATCTGCCAGCTATGCGATCCGCAGCTGCTATAGCATGGGCAGGATCACCGGTAAAAATAATATCGGCGGTATCGCCGGAGAAGGCTGCGATATTTTTTACAGCTATGCATACAATGATCTGGATATGTCCGGAGAAAATCAGGGCAGCATTGCAGGTAAAGTCAGTGATGACGGCAGCCTGTACGGCAATTATTATGTAGAAGGCGGCGTCGGCGGTGTAGACGGCATCGGTTACCAGGGCGGAGCGACACCGTTGTCCTATCAGGAACTTTGCGCAAAGGATGGAGTTCCGGAAGCTTTTTCGCAGTTTACGATCACTTTCCTGGCAGATGGCGAGGAAGTGGCTTCCTATAAATGTAATTATGGAGACTATCTGCCTGCAGATCAGATTCCGGAGGTGCCGGAGAAGGAAGGCTATTACGGGGTATGGCCGGATTGTGATTTCAGTTATATTACCGGTAATCGTGTACTGGAAGCGGAGTATGAGGAGTGGACCGCATCCATTGCTTCCGCAGAGAAAAATGATGCCAACAAACCTCTGGTTATGGCAGAGGGTAACTTTTATCCGAATGCTGCATTGCATCTGCAGATAGAGGGGGACACATATAAGGTCTCCATGACCAACTCTATGAAAGAGGACGCACCGGACTATACCGGAGAAGCAACCTTACGTGTCTACTGTGAGGATGCCGACAATACTGTGGTCTGGGTAGAACAGGACGGCGAATACAGAGAAGTGGAATCCACGGTGATCGGCAGTTACAGACAGTTCACCATGGAGGTACCCGGCAACTTCCGTATCGCGGAGGCAGAAGGCAGCCATACCCGGATGATCGTAATGTGCATCATCGGAGTAGCAGTAGGGATACTGTTGATCGTATTACTTGTGAAAAAGGTGGCAAAACGCAGGAAAAAGCGTAGACAGGAAAAAGCGGAGCACGCCGGGCAGGCGGATGATACAGAGGGACAGTTATGATCCGGGCAGTAATTTTTGACATGGACGGTACATTGATCGATACCGAAAAATATTACCGTATTTTCTGGCCGAAGGCATTGGAGGCTTACGGCTACACGATGACGGATGAGCAGGCACTGACGATGCGCAGTCTTGGAAGGCCTTTTGCCCCCAGACAGCTCAAGGACTGGTACGGTGAAGATTTTGACTATTATGTGGTGCGTGACAAACGAAAAGAGATGATGGAAGAAACACTGGACCGGGATGGCATCAAATGCAAGCCCGGTGCCGTGGAGCTTCTGGAAGATCTGAAAAAAAGGCATATCACCGCAGCGGTTGCCACAGCAACGGATCTGGAGCGGACCGAAAAATATCTGACGCTTACAGGGATCAGACCTTACTTTGAAAAATTGATCTCCGCTACCATGGTAGCGGAAGGTAAGCCGTCTCCGGACATTTATCTCTACGCCTGCGGGCAGCTGGGACTCGCCCCGGAGGAGTGCATGGCGGTGGAGGATTCTCCTAACGGTGTCTTAAGTGCATACCGTGCAGGCTGCAAGGTTGTCATGGTACCGGATCAGACGCAGCCGGATGCAGAACTCAAAAAGTGTTTATATGCCTGTGTCCCGACTCTGGCAGAGATCAGCCACCTCGTTTAGAGGTGGCTTCAGACTGTAGACAAAGCTCCTTCCTGTGAGGGAGCTTTTCTTGTGTCATGACTG
>OMDB01000969.1_pt1 | contig 10327 bp, 8 predicted proteins | sample 1645161 | NCBI WGS metagenome assembly OMDB01 (sample SAMEA103958135, study PRJEB25191) | human gut metagenome
TCAAAGACTGGTGTATTTCCAGACAGCTGTGGTGGGGACACAGAATTCCGGCTTATTATTGCGATTCCTGCGGCGAAACCGTGGTAGCGCGCACCGAGCCGACTGTTTGCCCGAAGTGCGGCGGCACACATTTTACACAGGATCCCGATACGCTGGATACCTGGTTTTCTTCCGCACTGTGGCCCTTCTCCACCCTCGGCTGGCCGGAAAAGACGAAGGAGCTGGAATATTTCTATCCGACTGATGTGCTCGTAACCGGTTACGATATCATTTTCTTCTGGGTTATCCGTATGATTTTCTCCGGATATGAACAGATGGGCGAAAAACCGTTTAAAACAGTACTGTTCCACGGACTTGTAAGAGACTCTCAGGGACGCAAGATGAGCAAATCCCTCGGAAACGGTATCGATCCGCTGGAAATCATCGACAAATACGGTGCGGACGCGCTGCGCCTGACGCTGATCACCGGCAATGCGCCCGGCAACGACATGCGTTTCTACATGGAGCGTGTAGAAGCGAACAGAAACTTTGCAAACAAGGTATGGAACGCATCCCGTTTCATCCTGATGAATATGGAAGGCAAGGAAGTTCCTGCGGATGCGTCTGCGCATCTGGAGCCTGCCGATAAGTGGATTCTCTCCCGTTTGAATAACGTCGTAAAAGAAGTGACCGACAACATGGAAAACTTCGAGCTGGGTGTTGCCGTACAGAAGGTTTATGACTTTATCTGGGATGAATTCTGCGACTGGTATATCGAGATGGTAAAACCCCGTCTGTATGCGACGGACGATGCCGACAGCCAGAACGCTGCACTGTGGACGTTAAAAATTGTCCTGATCGACGCTTTAAAACTTCTGCATCCGTATATGCCTTTTATTACCGAAGAAATCTTCTGCACCCTGCAGTCCGAAGAGGAATCTATCATGATTTCCTCCTGGCCGGTTTATCAGCAAGAGAGACACTTCGAGAAAGAAGAGCAGGAGATCGAAATCCTCAAGGAAGCTGTCCGCGGCGTCCGCAACGTCCGTACCAGCATGAACGTTCCGCCTTCCAGAAAAGCCCATGTTTATGTGGTAAGCGACCAGAAAGAGCTGCAAAATACCTTTGAGGAGGGCAAGCTGTTCTTTGCATCCCTGGCGAGCGCATCCGATGTGACCTGTCAGGCGGACAAGACAGGTATCGCAGAGGACGCGGTATCCGTTGTGATCCCGAACGCAACCCTTTATATTCCATTTGCAGAGCTGGTTGATCTTGCAAAAGAGATCGAGCGTCTGGAAAAAGAAGAGAAGCGCCTCGAGGGCGAGCTTTCCAGAGTAAATGGCATGCTGCACAATGAGCGTTTCATGAGCAAGGCACCGGAAAGCAAGATCGCAGAAGAGCGCGGCAAGCTGGAAAAATACACGCAGATGATGGAACAGGTAAAAGAACGGTTAGGTCAGCTGCGCAAGTAAGCGGGAAGATGCATGCTTTCAGCGAAATATGGTTTTCTTATTAAGTTTTTTATTAATAGGAAAGTGCAGGGCGGTTTTGTAACAAAAGCAGAGCCGCTCTGTTTTTGTTCATGCAACGCTGCATTCCTCTAAACCGGACGGGATTGCAGCATGTCCGCAGTTTCTGACGGAAAAACGCGAAAATGCGAAGTGCTTTCCTGAATTTCCGGAAAAATTAGATTGATTTTTTTGTGTGCCCTGCGTATTATAATGGTATTGAATCCATGAGGATAAGAGCAGATAAGCGGGAGGATGCGCATGATCAACTTTGAAGAAGAATTGAAAAAGTTCCATCCCAGCCTTGAAATCGATGAGGCGGAGGATGTGATTATAAACCACAATATGACAGACTTTACGGATATTCTGGTAGACATGGTCAAAGAGCAGGAAAAAGAAATGGCCGATGCCGCCGGGAAGAAAGAGTAAAGGAGCAAATATATGCAGTGCTATAATTGTGGAGCAGATCTGACAGAAAAGAATTTCTGCACGAACTGCGGGGCAGATGTTTCGAGATATAAGAAGCTTCTGAGCATTTCCAATTATTATTATAATGACGGTCTGGATAAAGCCGGTGTCCGGGATCTTTCCGGTGCGATCGAGAGTCTGAAGCTGTCGTTGAAATTCAACAAATATCATATCGAGGCGAGAAACCTCCTGGGATTGATTTATTTTGAAATGGGCGAGACCGTTCCGGCGCTGAGTGAATGGGTCATCAGCAAAAACCTCCGCCCGGAGAAAAATATCGCGGATGATTACATCAACGCTGTACAGAAGAGCCCGACGCAGCTGGAAGAGTTTGCACAGATGAGCCGGAAATATAATCAGGCGCTCAACTACTGTTATCAGGACAGCAAGGATCTGGCGAGAATTCAGTTGAAAAAGGTGCTTTCCGACCATCCGAATTTTGTACAGGCACATCTGCTTTTGGCGCTTTTGTACATGGATGCGGCGGACTGGGAGAAAGCGCGCAAGGAGCTGACCCGCTGCCTGCGGATCGACTGCGCGAATACGACGGCGCTTCGGTATATGCATGAAGTGGACATTGCGTTAAAAACCGATGATGACGGGAAATTTGTCCGCAAACAGGGAAAGGGCGAGGAAGTCGTCAAATACCAGAGCGGCAATGAGACGATTATTCAGCCGATCAGCCAGATAGAACCGAAAAAGAGCTTCGGGTGGCTGTGGGGAACGCTCGCAGGTCTTGCGGTCGGTGTAGCGGTATCCTGGTTTTTGATCCTGCCTGCGCGGGTACAGATCGCACAGACGGAGTTAAACAATAAGCTGACAGCAGTCGGGGAAGAAGCCGACCGCAAAAATGCAGAGATTTCCAGCTTAAATCAGCAGATAGAGACGCTGACTAAGGAAAATGACGAGCTGACGGCGCAGAACGGCAAGCTGTCCGGCGCGGACGGCAGCATGAGCGCGGTAGAAGCGCTGTTGAATGCGGCAAGTGTCTATATGGGGACGATATCGAAGCACTTTCCGAAGCGGTGGACAAGATCAGCCGCGATGCGATGGAGAGCAGCGACACCTCCGAGGCGGCGCGTAAGCTCTATCAACAGCTTTTGCAGGACACTGGCACAGACCTTGCAGCGAACTATTATGACACCGGCTACAAGGCATATCGTTCCGGGGATTATGAGACGGCGATTGAAAACCTGACGAAAGCGGTTTCCTATGATGAGACGAACAGTGAAGCGCTTTATGCGCTGGCAAATTCCTATCGCGACAACGGCAACAAGCGCCAGGCGAAGGAAACCTACCAGAAGGTAATTGAACTGTTCCCGAACACGGAAAAAGCAACCCAGTCCCAGCGCGCGCTGGATCAGCTGGATAATTAAAAGGCGACAATTTAAAAAGGATTTTACGAAAGAGGATGAAAAGCACAATGGCTTTTTGTCCTCTTTTTGCTATCTACGGATTCCGAATGTTTGCAGATTGCCGTGCGGCAATTCGGGGATAGCTATTTCAAGGTTAAGGTTCCCAAGCCGTTTGTGCCTGCACGAAATTTATATAGAAAAAGGAGAGTAGCATGGAAGAGGATTATAAAATTATCGATCACTATCTGATGATCCGCCTGCCGGAAGAAATCGACCACCACAGTTGCAGCGTGATCTGCAGGAGGGCGGATCACATGATGTTGGACAACAGCGTCAGCCACATCGTGTTTGATTTTTCCGACACAAAATTTATGGACAGCTCCGGCATCGGCGTACTGGCGGGGCGTTACCGCAAGATTTCCTGTTTTGGAGGCAAGGTGTATGTAATTCACGCCAACCGGCGCATCCGGAAAATTTTGGAAATGTCGGGCATCGGCGATATCGTGGAGATGATAGATCAGGAAGAAAAGATTGAAAAACAATAGAATGTACGCTCTGCGAGCATTCTATTGTCATGAATAAAATTTTTCAATCGCGAGATTTGTGTCTGCGCGCACTTGACACAAACTCGGCATGCGCAAAAAGCGTGCGCAGAAATGAGGAGAAAAATGGTAAAGCATGTGATTTTATGGCAGTTAAAGGATTCTTTTACAGAAGAAGAAAAAACGGAAATCAAGGCGGGTATTAAAGCTGGTCTGGAAGGGCTTGCAGGGCAGATTCCCGGTCTGCTTTCCATTCAGGTACATACAGAAGGGCTTCCTTCTTCCAATGCGGATCTGATGCTGGATTCCTGCTTTGCAGATGCAGCTTCCCTGAAAGGATATTCCGTACATCCAGCCCATGTGGCGGTTGCGGACGGCAAGGTGCGCCCGAACGTGAAATGCCGCGTGTGCATGGACTATGAGGTGACAGAGGTCTGAAAAAAGGGATATAATAAAAGTGGCAAAATGCCATTGCTTTTTCAAAATTTGATGTTTATAATAATTTATAGTGTTTAGAAATTCAAAGACAAAGGCAGGTGAATGAAATGGATAGCTGCGATGCTCACGGGCGAAGTCGCTGCATAGGATGGGAAGCAGAAAAAGCACAGAGACGCAGCAGATCCGTTTCGTTCTGAGCCTTTTTTCTGTTCAGTTCTTTCTTCTTCATGGCGATAGAGTTTCTATTGTTCCTGTCCTATGGAATCCCAATAGCACGACAAGTCAGGTGAAAAGCAGGTTGCAGAAGATGCCGCAGGCGTGGATCAACGCAAAGGGGCTTCTTTTTGTTGCGTGATTTACGCAGAAGATGGTGTCTCTGTGTGCAAGTTTGGAGAAGAAAGGAGACGGGAGAGATGGAGACAAAGGACTATACTCAAGAGATCATTGACATTATCCGGAGCAATACCTCCCCGGCGGTGATGAGCAGCCGGCTGGAGGATTACCATGCCAATGACCTTGCGGAAGTTCTCAAAAAGCTGACGGTACAGGAACGCTGCAAGCTGTACCGAATTCTGGATAAGGATATGCTTTCGGATATTTTAGAATATACGGAAGCAGATGAAGCAGCAGAGTACTTAAAAGAAATGGAACCGCGTAAGGCTGCGGCGATCCTTTCCGGAATGGAGACAGACTCGCTGGCAGAAGTGCTGCGCATGCTCGATAAAGGCAAAAAGCGTCTGTTGATCGATCTGCTGGATGACGATGTCCGCCACGATATCGAAGTGATCGCATCCTTCGATGAGGATGAGATCGGCAGCAGGATGACCACTAACTGTATTATCATCCAGAAAAATGTTACCGTGAAGGAAGCAATGAGCAGCCTGATCTGTCAGGCAGCCAAAAACGATAATATTTCTACAATTTTTGTCGTAAGCAGCCAGCAGAAATTTTACGGTGCCATTGACTTAAAAGACCTGATTATTGCAAGGCAGGATCATCCGCTTGAGGAGCTGGTTGTAACCTCTTATCCGTATGTATATGCGGAGGAAGAGATCGACGAGTGTATCGAACGCCTGAAGGATTATTCTGAGGATTCGGTTCCTGTCCTGGATAACGATAACCGCCTGTTGGGCGTCATCACATCCAGCAGCATCATCGAGCTGGTTGATGACGAGATGGGCGAGGATTACGCAAAGCTGGCTGGTTTGACGGCAGAAGAGGATCTCAAGGAGCCGTTAAAGGAAAGCATGAAAAAAAGAATGCCGTGGCTGTTGATCCTGCTTGCTCTCGGCATGGTTGTTTCGTCGGTTGTAGGCATGTTTGAGACAGTTGTGACGCAGCTGCCGATCATCATGTGCTTCCAGTCCCTGATTCTGGATATGGCAGGTAACGTCGGTACACAGTCCCTGGCTGTGACGATCCGGGTATTGATGGACGAATCCCTGACCGGCAAGCAGAAGGCAGAACTTGTCTTTAAGGAAATGAGGATAGGTTTATGCAACGGTGGTTTGTTGGGACTGATGTCCTTTGTACTGATCGGACTCTATATTTTTGCAATCAAAGGAAAGACCCTCGTCTTTTCCTATGCGGTATCCGCATGCATCGGTGTCGCTCTGCTTCTGGCAATGCTGATCTCCAGCGCGGTTGGTACGTGTATTCCGCTGTTTTTCAAAAAGATCAAGGTCGATCCGGCAGTTGCTTCCGGTCCTTTGATTACGACCATCAACGACCTTGTTGCGGTAGTGTCCTACTACGGCTTGAGCTGGCTGTTTTTGATCGAGTTCTTCCATATGGCGGGTTAATTCTTACGGAGGATTAAGAAATTCCTTCAGAAAAATAAGCTTTTGTTTAGAAAAAATTTCGGAAAAGCCTCTGCGGCTGTTTGGAATTTGTCTTTATGATAAGGGCAAATGAAACAAACGACTGCGGAGGTTTTTTTATGGATATCGATAGAGAAAAGGAAGGAAAGTGCCTGACGGTGACAGTGCCCTGCTATAATTCGGAAAGCTATCTGGAACGGTGTGTGGAATCCCTTTTAAAAGAGCGCGACGGGCTGGAAATCATTCTGGTGGATGATGGGTCGACGGATAGAACCGGACAGCTTGCAGATCAGTATGCGCGTGCATACCCGGATGTGGTTCGGGTTGTGCACAAGAAAAACGGCGGGCACGGTTCTGGTGTCAATGCAGGGCTGATGCTCGCAAACGGAATTTATTTCAAGGTCGTGGATTCGGACGATTGGCTGGATGAGGCTGCATTTCATAAGCTGATGAGCGTCCTGCGTTTCTGGTGCCGGACAAAGGAGGAAAAACGCCCCGACCTGGTTGTCTGCAATTATGTATACGATCATCTGGAAGAGGGAAAAACGAAAGCAGTCCGCTACGGAAATCTTTTTCCCGAGCAAAAAATCTGCAGGTGGGACGAAATCGGCTGCTTTTCGCCGGAACAGTATCTTGTCATGCATGCACTGATTTTTCGGACGGGAGTGCTGTATAACTGTGGGTTAAAGCTTCCGGAGCATACGTTTTATGTGGACAACCTGTTTGCAAACTGCCCGCTTCCGTTCGTGCAGCGGATTTATTATCTGAATGAGGATTTGTATCATTATTATTTGGGGCGCGAGGATCAGTCGGTCAACGAAAAAGTGCTCGTGTCGCGCATCGATCAGCAGATTCTCGTGACCCAGCTCGGCAACCGGTTCGTCGGGTCGGACGCGGTGCAGAACACCGAACCGAAGCTGCGCCGCTATCTGTACCGCAACAGCTCGATTATGATGGCGATTTCCACGATCCATCTGCTGATGCTCGGAAAAGAAGGGCGGCAGCGCAGAAAAAAGCTCTGGCAGTCACTAAAAAAAGAGAATCCGAAGCTCTATCGAAGGCTGCGGCTTGGCAGCATCAGCGGTCTGACCTGTCTGCCAGGTGCGCCCGGGGCGGCGGTGGTGCTAGGAGGATACCGCATGGCGCGCCGGATCTGGCAGTTTCAGTGAGGGTGCGGCGATGAAGAATAGGAAAAAGCAGGATAATGCTACGGCGCAGTCCGCAATCTACGTTGGCTTTGTAGACACGCCTGGTCTGTTCGCTTCGATCATTCGCCGAGTGATCGGGCAGAATTATGTGCACGTCGTGCTGGGCTTCGATCCGGAGTTGAAAGAAGCCTACAGCATTGGCAGGCGCAATCCGGCGGTTCCGCTGTTTGCAGGTTTTGAACGGGAAAATCGGGAAAAAATTCTGAAAAAATATCCGACCGCGCGCTATCAGGTCTGCCGCGTGGCATGTACGAAAGTACAGAGGGAAGCGCTGCAGCAGGAGGCAAAGACGGAATGGGAACGACGCTTTACCCATCATTATATGGTGATCGGGCTTTTGTTTTTGTTAGCTGGAATCGCCTTTGACCAGAAAAATCACGACACCTGTTCGTCGTGGCTGGCGCGTGTAACCCAGAAGGTCGGCCTGCAGGAATGGCAAAAGCCGTTTCCCCTTGTCACGCCGCGGGATGTGTATGAACAGCTGGGAAAAGACAGCTGTGTGGGAACGCTTGTATTCGAGGGGACACTGGCAGAGCTGGTGGAGGGCAGCGCAGCGGTCGTGGCTTCGGAGGCGGGCTGCGCGGTAGGAACTGCAGCGGCATCGGAATTTGCTGGCACGGGTCGTGACTGGCGGCCGCGTCCGGCGATGAATTGATGGATGTTCGTGCTGCATGCGCAGCAGCGCAGTCATGGCGCGCACATGTTTTGGGGTGCTGCGTGCCTGTAGAATGGAGAGGGATATGAAGGCTCGAAAAAAAGATACGCCTGCAGGCGGACGAAAAAATTATTTTTTGGAGACACTGCTGTTTTTGGCGGTGATGGTACTCACGCTGCGGTTTTGCTTTAGCGGGCAGAAGCCGCAGGAGATCTGGGCAGCAGTAAAGAGTATGCGGGGAATGAGTCTGGCCGGGGCGGTGGCACTCGGCCTTTTCTTTGTCTGTATGGAAGGGACGATCATAAGGATTCTGCTTGGGGCAGCAGGCGGAAAAAGCGGACTTCTGACATGTATCAGCTATTCGTTTCTCGGATTTTTTTATTCCGGAATCACACCGTCCGCGACCGGCGGACAGCCGATGCAGCTCTATGAAATGAAGAAGGATGGAAACAGCGTCAGCAGCAGTACGGTCGTACTGATGGTCACAGCGGTGTGCTATAAGCTGGTGTTAGTTTGTATCGGTACATTTCTGCTGATTTTTCAGGGGGAAATGCTGCGGCAATATCTTGGCGGATATTTCGGTCTGTATCTTCTGGGTCTGTTTTTGAATCTGGCGATCACGCTTGTCGTGACTGGAATGATTGTCCTGCCGCAATGGATAATTGCCTGGGCGGATATTTTTGATCGATTGTTTGTGAAACTGCATTTGTGGAAAGCTTCGGGAAGCGCGGGCAGACAGGAAAAGGTGCGGTGCTTCGTGCAGGAATATCATCGGGCAGTCCTATTTTTAAAAGAGCATCCGGGGCGGCTTGCGGCAGCATTTTCACTGACCTTTGTGCAGAGAAACAGCGCATTTGTGATTACCTGGCTGGTGTACTGCGGAATGGGGCTTTTCGGGACAAATTTGTGGAGCGTCGTTTTTTTACAGGCGGCGGTGACGCTGGCAGTGGACATGCTTCCGGTGCCCGGCGCGCAGGGAATTACGGAGCTCGTGTATCGGAGCGCGTTTGCACAGATTTTCATCGGAGGGACGTTACCTGTGTCGATGATCGTCAGCAGGGCGGCGTCGTTTTATGTGCCGATGGCGGTCGGGCTTGCAACCGTGCTCTGGAGGATGGCGCGTAAGGCAGGAAAGAGCGGGTGGAAGCAGGCTGCGTAAATCAGCATAAACTAATGATCCATTTACGCCTTCTAAAGATAATTAACGATACAGCAAGTCGGAATAATTCCTCCGTGGTAAGCAAAGTATACACGCCAACAATTCCCCATTTAAATACATATGCTGCAAGCAGACACAGTGGAATTCCGATACACCATGTGCCGATAATATCAATAATCATAATGATTTTGGTGTTGCCGCCACTTCTGATAATGCCTCCGCCAAGTATCATATTTTCCACCTTGACCGGAGCATACAAGGCAAATACGATAAGCAGTATCTTTCCAAGCTCTTTTACGTTGTCATCAACACGATAGAATCCGGTATATACTCCGGACAAAAGAATGAGCAAAGCCGATACCGCTGCTGCACCAACTAAGCCTGCACACATAATCTTCTTCGACTCTGTATAAGCCTCATCATACTCTTTCCTGCCAAGCCTTTTGCCGACCATTACACCGGCAGCCGCAGACAATCCGCTAAGTGCACCTATCATAAGCCCTTGGATCGGACCGGTAAGTGTATAGGCGGCAAGGTTTGAGGTGCCAAGATGTCCATAAACAGCAGACTCCACATTTTGCCCGAGACTCCATAAAAATTCACTGATCAGAATCGGCAGAATCATGATCAGATAATCCCGGATTGTGATTTTTTTAAAATGCAGAGACAATATCGGTTGGTCTCCATCTTTTCTGATACATAAGACAAATCCGATCCCAATAAATACCAGGTTAAACAACTGCGAAATAAGTGTGGCAATGGCAGCTCCCTTGATTCCCATACATGAAAATCCGAATTTTCCAAATATCAGCAGATAGTTCAGCACTGTGTTTACAGCAACTGCTCCAAAGCTTGCCAGAAGTGGTATCGTGGCATGTTCCTTGCAGCGCAGCCATGAGGATACAATATTGCTGACAGCCATTGGAATATAAGAAAACGCTATGATTTTAAAATAAACCGAACCAGTATTTATAATACTCATATCTTTCGTATACAGTCCAAGAATCTGCGACGGAAAAACTCCGGCTGCAAGCAGGAATAATGCTGATATTATGAGTCCGCAGATGAGGCTCACATCAAAACTGCACCATGCCTCTTTGGTTTCCTGTGCACCGATAAACTGAGCAATTAGTATCCCGGCAACTGTGCTTACTGCACCGATCACCACGGAAAAAATCAGGGAAAAATTACCGCA
>OMDB01000975.1_pt1 | contig 10290 bp, 5 predicted proteins | sample 1645161 | NCBI WGS metagenome assembly OMDB01 (sample SAMEA103958135, study PRJEB25191) | human gut metagenome
TGATTTGGATTGAATGGGTTGTTCTGACTACTGAATAGATTACCTATTTCTTCAGCCACTGCATCAGTGTCGCTAATAAGACCCTCTTTATACAGAGCAGTAATCAATGATTTATCTATACCTCCTATTGTATTCTTATCTGCTTCTGCATTGCTGCTCATTGCTCCTTCAACATAGGGAGCCGTAGGTTGCGGTTGAGGAACGTTAGTATAGCTAACAAAGGCGGGAATACCCCCGCCCTGTAGCTTCTGTATTTTATTTATTATTTCCATGACATTCCTTTCTTAATTAGTTCAGAAGTTAATGAAGACATATGTTTAATCATATCAGCATGTTGCTTCTTCGCTGCCATTATGTCTTTATGGAATTGCTTATTATCTGCTAGCATTCTTCTGTTGAAATCCTTAGCTCTTTGAATTATAATCCTTTCCTGGGCTGTCAACCTTCCACCCTTAGCATAAGTATGTGGGGTATTAGGAGAAGGAGTAGTTCTTTGGAACATCCAAGGCATTCCAACATTATTTCTAGAATAATTAAGCATATCTGTATTGTACTGTCTTAATAATTGTTGCTGTTTAGCTGTATCCCCAGCTTGAACTGCTGCATCATATTGTGGCTGCATTGTAGATAGTAACCCCTGCCTATAAGATTCAGCATCGTATTGTTTACGAGCTGCTCTATTCTGTCTGAATTGATTTTCAATGCCAGATAGGTAAGGATTAATAACTTGCTGATAATTAGCTGTAGTCTTAGCAGAATCAATTTGCGCCTTAGCAGCATCAATTTGTAGCATTGAAGCTCTATTTCTATTGGCAACATCAGTTCTTCTAGCCTTAGCAGCATCTGATTCTTGTTGAGCCATCATTCTTGTCTTATAGAACATATCAGCATCAGCCATATCTCCTTGGAATCTTATATCACCAGCTTTGTTCTGTGCTTCTAATTCTCCAGCAAGCTGAAGCGATGCATCAGAAGTTCTAGGTCTAGCGGCAAGAGATGTCAAATTAGAAGCTTGCCTATCAGCAGATGCTTTAGCAAAGTAGTTACCAGTAATGGGTACAGTGTTCTCATATGTATCTATTAGCAATGGTTTTAGTCCAGCTTTGTACTGTTCAGCTGCCTTGTTATTAGTTGCCAATCCTCCAACCATTCTGCCTAATGCTATCACATCCTCTGGCAATACACTAAAACCTCCTAAACCTTTCTTTTCACCTCCAGCTGCTCCGCGTACAGTACCGTCTCCGGCAGCTTTCTGTGACCTTTTAGCATCTCTAATTTGCTTCTTAGTAGGATTACTACCCATAGCTGGAACTGGAGATTCTAGTTTAGTTGGCATAGCTGGTTGTGGATTTCCACTAGTAATACCTGCTGCCTTAGCTTTAGGCATAAAATTCAACATCCCGGTGTCTAAATCATTAACTCCAGCTCTAACTTTAGCTAGATTATCAGCACTGATATTGTTAGTTCCTAGATGTCTTAACCAAGTTTGGTCTCCTGCATATCCGTCAGCAGTCCATTGAGTACCCTTGTCAGAACTTCCACCTCTACCTGTTATTCTACCAGATTTAACCAGACTAGCCATAGTTCCAGTATTCACTTTAGTATTAGTATTAAAGTTAGTCTGATAGTTAGCTACGTTCTGATTATAAGATAATCTAGAAGCCCCAGGCTTAGTAGCAGTAAATCCAAGATTACTGTAATCTCTTTGCATATTATTGTATGTACTAGCATTTGCTGGGTTAATCATGCCTAATGTGTCGTTGTAACCAGCACTTCCTAAGACGTCTGTGTTCCAATTCAAATCATTAGCAGATTGTACATTACGTATAGCTTTACCTCCTTGATATTTAGGAATTAACACTCCTCCGTTAGCTTTCTTAGTAACTCTGTCATCCTTAGACTTCTTCTTAGTCTTAGGTTTAGATTGCTTCTTAGGAAGTTCTCTTTTAACATGAGCAGTACTACGTTTGGGCGGATTAACTAATTCCCATAAGTATCTGGCATTCTTATCGGTAATCTTATTAGTAGGAGTAACAGTAATTTCAGTTGGAGTTGGTGGAGTATACACATTCCTTCTAGGAGTTACATCCTCATATCCAAAATCCTTTTTATTCTTAACTGCTTCATCCCATACTTTATTGTACTCACGTTCAGCTACTGGTTGGAATACTTTTCTGTAAGTCCTTTCCTTATTAGCTCTGGCTGCTCCAGCTAATGGTTGTTTAGGTGAAGGTTGATTAGTAGCCCATGCAGTCAAAGCTTCATTTCTAGCTTTTTGAGCTTCTCTAGCTTCAGCCTGCTTATTAAGCCTTTCATTCCTAATAGCTTCATTACGTCTGTTTCTATCTCCTGTGGCTCTAGTTTGTGCCAGCTTGTTTGGGTCAGTAATGTCTACAACTTGTCTTGACTTACCATCTCCCATGTGAAATACCCTGTTAGACGGAGTTACTTGATTAGGGGCAGGTAATGCTAACAGCTCTGAAGGCTTAGCTTGACCTTTATTAAGATTTCTGTATTTGAAAGAGTTGTACCATTGAGCTGGCTTATCAAGACCAGGAATAGATATAACTCCAGTTTGCATTCTTTTAACTATTCCCTTCTCTGAATCTGAATAGACTAGAGGCACTTCGATATCACCTTTAGTAGTGCTGACTATTTTAGTTTTGTTGAAGTTGTATTCTGGTCTTACTACAGAATTGGGCAAACTAGTTATAAACGGATTGTGCCATGAGAAATTAACTTGACGACCTAATCTATCATCACTCTTAGTAATCTTCTGGAAAGCTGCCTGTTGGTCTTTGAGTTTACCATGACTAGCTATCTCGTCCAACTGCGCTCCAGTGACAGTGTATTCTTTACCAGTAGCGCTAGTTATTACATAATTTCCAGTAGCAGCAGCATTTCTAAGCTGTTTAGATTGTATTTGGCGTTTAACCCCTTTACCACCCCCAACTACAACTTTTATTAGTTCAGCCAAGTTTCTATAATCATCTACGGAAAGGTCTTTTGGGTTAGTAGCCAACTTTCTAGCTGATTCTATACCAGGGCCTGTATAGTTTATTGCAGCTGCTGCCGATAATAGTCTTGGAGTCCATTTTATAAGATTCTTGACTACCTTACTACCTTTAGCTGCCGCACCCAGTCCGGGAATTAATCCAACTGTATCTAAACCTAAATTCATAGCTAGACGTCCTGCATCTCCCCAGTCAAGACCATCTTGGCCCCAATCAGCTCCAAAATTGGCCAGTGTTCCAGCATAACCTACTACCCCAGCTCCAGGTATCATAGATATTAAATCAGCACCTATAGCCCCAAGCCTTGCATAATCAGAAGCAGTGAATCCAGTATCTGCTGGCTTTCTGCTATCATTAACGGCTTGTTGTGGAGATTTACCAGATGCTACAGATTGTTCTACTTTAGCTTCCTTGTCAGCTTGACGTTTAGCATCTCTCTCCCTAATAGCTTTAAGTATTTCAGCATTAGCAGCTTCCCTATTAAACCCTATGCTTCCTCCCCGTTGGAAGTATGAACCTCCCCGCTTTGGTACTCTAGGAGCAACTCTAGGTTTTGAACTATCAGTAGGATTCTCATAATGAGCATAGGCTATCTGTTGCAACGCAGGTATATCTAGCATAGATACTTCCTTGTACTGTTTAGTTTCAGGATTATATGCTATACTAGTATAATTATTGAAATCGTATGTAGTGGGCACTGCTACAAAGCCATCGCCTATGTCTGGGAACTGTGACCTCATGACACTTAAGGCAGCATCCATATTATTAACTATATGCTGTCCGTTGTCTGGTCTAAATGAAGTTCTTCCTAATACATTGGCAAAGTAATTTGCCATGTCTGGTTGACCTTTCAAGTAATCCAGTAAGTTGTCAATATTGTAATTAGAATTAACATTGCCGAAATGTCCTGACATGGAAGATTTAAACGGATTATTCTTTCTGTAATCCTCAAAGTATTTCTTAGTAGCTTCAGTCTTCAGTTCAGCCTTGTTAGTATTTATTATTTCTTTCTCCTTATTAGCTTGGTCTCTTAGACCTTTCTCTACATAGGCGTTAATTGCTTCATCTCCTAATATTCCTTTGCTTTTGGCATCTGCTATTAAGGACTTCCTGTAAGCATCTATCAAGTTTACATCATTACCTCCTTTAGAGACTTCGTCATTTAAATAAGTACCTAAATCTCCATAGCCCATAGCGGCAGAGAATTTTAGGTCTTCAGGGTCATATTTATTGTCTTCTAGAGCTTTTAATAGATTAGAGCTTCTCTCTATCCAATTCTCTCTAGTTCCGAATACATCTTTGTTATATTCTGCTTCTGGATTATTAATGAAATCATTATGACTAGATTGTATTGCTTGTCTTAGGAATCCTAAGCGGTCTTGTGAATTAAACTTCCTCCATAGACTATCATCCCAGTTTCCTCCCATAGCTATATTAGCTAGTCTTTGTTTAAATGAAATTGGAGCTGCCTTAGTTTGAGGTTTCTCTTCAACCTGTGCCTTATAAGGACTCATACCTTTAATATAGCTTAATGCATAATCACCAACTCTGTTGAATGCATTATTCTCTGTATTCTTAGTACCTAATCCTAGAAATTTCTTGTCATATTTACCAGTACTACTCATTTGCCCAGAAGCATCTGTAAAGGTTCCGTCTCCATTCATAGTCACAGTCCCGGACTTAAGACCCTCTATGAATTGACCAGCAGCCTTTCTGAATTGGTCAGCTTTGTCCCCTTTTAGTCCGTTATTCTGTATATAGGTGTCAATGTTTCTATATAAGCCAGATACTAAATCTGATTTGTTATATTTGTTAACATCTTTCCACTCAAACAGCTCTGGTTCTTGTGAGGACTTGCCACCAGTGTGATACTTTCTTATTGCTTGTGACATATCGTATTATAAACTAAGAAAGGGACATATACTGTTTGATATATGCCCCTTTCTAACTTGTTAAATGATTATCTAACTCTTCTAAGTTTAGAACCATTTCTTGCAAAGGTTGGTTCCTCTTGAGGAGCTTCTCCAGGTCCCATACCTCCCTGTGCTGCCGACATAAGAGCCTGACATACAGCTAGAGCTGCTTCGCAGTTACCTGTTTGCACTGCCTGTGCTGCCACTTGAAGAATCTGTTCCATAGGATTACCTGCTTGTGCTCCTTCCGGTGCTCCGCCTTCCATTGGTGCTCCTTCAGCAGGTGCGCCTCCTGCTGCTGGGTCTTGTGGTACAGGAGCTGCACCACCTTGTTGCATAAATCTAGCTACTTTACTTTGAATTTTCATAATTATGTTAATTTAAAGATTGAATTGTGTTTATTATCTCTTGCAAGTCATCGTTCTTATAGTCATACTTTAAAACATACAACTTACAGTTATTAGCTTTACATTTCTCTAGTTTATAACTGTCTCTTTCAACAGTTTTATTATATCCAAGCACTCCTCCAAACCTAGCTATAGGTTTATAATGCTGCTCCCCATTATATTCTATAGCAATATTATATTTAGGTATGTAGATGTCAAATCTTTGCTTGCCTAGCCAATCAGGACTATATTCATATAATATTTCCAAATCTGGAAACTCATTACATAACCTACTATATAGCTTGTATTGTGACTTGTACAAGCATTTTGGGCAACCATTACCTGATAGGTGTGAGTGAGGAGTCTGGTAGAACTCACCATGAATGGGGCATACTATACAGACATTAACTCTATTAGTAACATATATAACTTTAGAGTAGTCATATTTATAATTATGTACTTCATTAGCTTTCTCTATAAACTTATCAGTGCTGTTTCTGCACTTCTTTCCTACAAGTGCTCTAGCACATTCTTTAACTTTGGTTTTAGCATCTATATATTTAACTTTAGATATGTCTAATTTATCACCGAATGTGTTTGTCAGCCTGGTTATGACTTCTTCTTGTGTTAAGTACTTACCCATAACATTGTATTTGACTACAAATTTAGTGACTAAATTAGACATATCAAAGCTAACCATTACTATTGTTATTTACACCAATGCAGATAGTAATTATATTAAAATACTATGGTTACTTTTCAGGAGCCTCCACATATTCAGGCTCACGTTCATCTTGCTGTTTTAAATAGGTAAACATCTTCTTCCCGAGTGCCTTATAATCTCTATCTGCCTTAGATTTATCTGCTCTCTTGGCCATACGAATAAGAGTTTTAGTATTCTTTCTACTAAAGATTCTCTCTCCTCCATTTAATTCCATTTGAGTGGAACCATCGGGAGCTATAACCTTCATAGTTGGTACTTCATCATCGTCATCTATGTCAAGCTCATCTCCTTCCTTAATTCCAGAACCTTGATTTACTTCTAATACAAACTGCACATCGTCTTCTTCAGCAATAGTTTCATCGTGCGGTTGTCCCTTATAAACTGATATTACTTCAAAATCTTCGTCAATAAATATTATATCAAGTGGAATGTCAGTATCTTGCATCCAGAAACCAACTGTTTGAGGTTCATCATATATGAACAGCATACCTTCATCTTCAGCAAGCTCTTTCTTGCCTTGCAATCCTTTGGTCTTCTCCTCATCTGTTTGAGCTACCTCTACATTATACTTCTTATCGCCAATTTCTATTCTCATTCTACTACCTCCATTAGACCTGTATTGTCAACAGTGTTATTAATAATTTCATGTGCAAGTAATTTGCCAGCTTCTATAGCCGCGTCATCGCTTCCGTCCTTCATAAGTTCTTCTAGTTTCTTAGTAACTTCTAACCTGAAGATGATTTCATTACGCTCAATTTCAGCATGTTGCTTCAATTTACCACCTTCCTCTTCCGTTACTACAGGTATTCCTTTACTAGTTACTTGTTCATACTCTGGACTAATATCCTCCAAATGATGCTTGTGTGCATGTAATGCTCCGTCTGGGATTACATTAACTTTACCTCCCTCTGCGAACTTCTTTGGAACATATTTATAATAATCTCCAGACATATCTAAATCATAAGCGTTTCTGAACTTTATTGCTTCTGGGTCTTTAGAATTATACCACTCTAATTCATATTTAAGAGTTGGATGATTCTTAGCCTTCATAAATTCATAGATACCTGTTTTAGGATTTAGATAGACAGAGTTTAGGTGATTCTTCCCATTCCTTAAATCTTCTACACTAGATGTTCTCCAGGCCTCTAATTCCTCCTTAGGAGCTAACTCAAAGGCCCTTCTAAGATTATATGAAGTAGTATCGTTTCTATCAGAAGGAACAGTTTCATACCAAGACTCAAATGTTATCTTAGGAGCCGCTCCTGTAATTCCGTCTACCTTACCTCCCTTTTGAAGCTTATTAACTTCTCTAGCTTTATTAAGAACTTCTCTAGCCCATTGTGATTCAGCATCTAGTATCTTCATTCCGTTTCTACCAACTGCCATATTTCTATAACCTCCACTAAGTGCTAGTTCGTTTCTAAGACCAATTCCACTATAATTAGAAGCTGCAAATGCATCTTGTGCTTCTTGATTAATATCAGATACCAAATTTTGCTGCCGTTTAGCTTCTGCTATTTGTGCATTAGCTTTACGTCTAGCCTTACCACTGAAGGCTCCGTACTTCTTACCACTTTTGGTGAGAGCATCATCTACCTTAGCCATTGAACCTCCATAAGCTGAACCTTGCTGTTCCCAGGTTTCGTTATCTTTATAAATAGTATCAGCCTTCTTAGCTCCGAAAGCATTTACTAACCCCATTGGAGTTAACTTCATAAATTTACTATCAAGAATCTTATCAGTAGTAGTCATTTGGTCGGTTCCTACTCCTAAAGCTGTAAGTCCATCTGACAACATACCACCAATCTTCATTGCCCCTCCAACGATAGTTCCTACTCCAGGTACACTAGAAATCATATTAGCTGCTGCATCATATCCCTGATTTAAGCCAGTAGTAAGTGCTGATTGCTCCTTCTTCGGAATAAAACTGCCAATCATATCAGCATAGCCTCCTGCCTTAGACATGGTGTTACCGATATTTGCTTTACTAAACAGTCCTCCACCAGGTTTAACAGTACTTCCAGCAGTTCCAGTCGCCATATTAGCAGCTGATTTAGATAATCCATTGACAGCTTTATTAGTATTAGCATTCATTAGTAATGCCTTAGAAGCCATGTCACCACTAGCCGCACCAGCTTGTAATAAAGGATTATTGGCGGGAGAGAATTTATCGAAGTTAGCGGATTGTAATCCAGTCATTGCTGTATAGAGGTCGCTACTAGACTGTAGGGGAGTTATACTCCCCATACCTTGTCTTAATAGCGAATTTCCCCAATGGAATTTCATAATTTTACGCATAACTTATTGTATATAATGTCTTTAATGCTGTTATTATTGCTAACTCTTCGCCAGTATATCTTACTCTAATCTTGATGTATTTGTCTCTAAGTCTTGCTTCCTTCCTACCACTCCACCAATCAGATGTGTCTATATCTTCAGGTCCATATCCTAAGTCTATTAAATCTTGAGGCATATAGTCTTCCACAGGAGTTTCTGAAGTTATATCAAATCCTTTTAAGTCGTTTGGTATAGGAGAATTACCTACAGAGATAGGAACCTTATCTATAGTTTCCTTAGTAAGTTTTGCTGTATTCCATGCTGGCTCGTTTCGCTGTACAAAGATAATAGGATTAATTTGAATATTCCAAACATCTCCTTGATAATTCATATTTCCTCTTAATCTTCCAATTCTTGGGTCTTTAATATCAGCAGCCTTAGCATGAGTCCAGACTCTAAACTCATCTAGCTTCTCATTATAAACTATTTCAGAACCTGATAGATTAACATAATCCTTATTAGGAGCAGTCTTACCTTTGTAGTAATCCTCAATCTCATTAAATGTATCTACTCTAGCATAGTATAATGGGAACATTGTAGATTTCACTTTCTGTCCAGTGGGTTTCCAGTTTCTAAGAATGTCTCTTTGCTTACCTCTTAGGTCTAAGAAATTCCTGTTGTACAGTATATCAGAACCATTATATTGATAGAAGTCCTTAGTAGCTTCTTGTCTTATATACATGTTCTTCTTGTCCTCATGGAACTCATAACTTTCACCTACTACTTCATAATGGAATGAGTCCGGAACAGCCTTGTTACTTACAATTTGTAAATTCTCGAATATCTTGTGTGTAGCTGGGTTGTCAACTACTACAAATTCATACTCAAATGGATGCTGCTTACCATACCAATAACATGGTTTAATCTTGTCCTTAATATCAATGATTCCAGACTGACCATGTTTCCAGAAGTCTGTTGTTAAGTTAGGCAGCTTTTTATCATCTTCGGTAAGTCCAGGATTGTTCACTACTCTATCAGAAGTAATAGCGACTACAGACTGATAATAACCATAATTGGTAGTAGAGTAACTATTCCATCCATTAATATACTGTTTTATATTATTATCTGTTCCAGAGTATCTATCTATTACTATACTTACTTTAATATTAAGCAACCACACAGGCTTAGAAGTTAATTCGTCATAAGTACCTAAATAAGTTAATATTCCATCCTCAGAAACACTGAACTGTTCACAATTCTTAAAGTTGTCTCTTTCTAGGCTGTACCTGTAGTAAACTGCTGGTAAACCTGTGTTGTATTCATTCGGAATTGGTCTATTAACAAGACTCAATTTGGTAGATTTCATATTTTCAGTAAATACAACAGAGTCAGCCACAATTCCATCAGCACTGGTTGAATTTATATTAGATAGTGCTAATTTACTTATCCATTTAGAGGTATCTCTATTAAAGCTAAAATGAATGTTGTCAATGTTAGCTGAATAGGAAGGAATCCAAGAGTAAAATGTTACAAACTTCTGCATAACCTCATTATAACAGATGTTCCAAGCCTTCTCTTCAAATCCATATAAATTATCATAGAAAGTGAACATAACATCTTGTTTGAATGCATTATAATGACCCTTAACGTTTCTAACACCTATTACCGGGGTAAGCTCTCTTTCACTTAGTGTAATATTCTCATTTAAGAACTCCTGTATCTTAAAATCGGATATTATTTCGAACTGGTCTCCATTAGTTCTCCAAATCTTCTTTCCGACTGTATCCACTCCATAAACGAAATACGGGGTCTGTACGACACTTTCCGGCCACTGGGTACCATAGGTATCCGACAGCATCTTTGGATTCTCTGGAAGTACGTTAGAGGTATTAATGAAGACATTTCCACCTGAACCTTCACCTGCTACGGCACGTTCATTAACTGGAATTAACGCTATACCGTGTTCGAATATACAG
>OMDB01000977.1_pt1 | contig 10280 bp, 6 predicted proteins | sample 1645161 | NCBI WGS metagenome assembly OMDB01 (sample SAMEA103958135, study PRJEB25191) | human gut metagenome
GAACTTACACATTCAGACACCGCCATCGGCCACGGCATAGCCAACAATCCCGGCGCCGTGGAGCGGGAAAACCTGCGCCGTCTCGCCGAGCGCGTGCTCGACCCCGCAAGAGAACGCCTCGGCGCGCCAATCTACGTCAACAGCGGCTACCGCAACTGCGCGGTGAACCGACTGGTGGGCGGAGCGCGTCGCTCATATCATCTGCAGGGGCGCGCCGCCGACCTCGACACCCGCAGCGGCCGCAACGCCGAACTGATGCGCATCCTCCAGTCGCTTCCCCACACTGAACTGCTGTGGGAACAGGGCGGCCGCTGGATACACGTAGCCCTGTGACGGCAGCCGACGGCGCCTTTCCCGCAGTGAAAACGGCAGAAAACGGCGGTTTGCACGCAGTTTTTTAACGGAAATCGGATGTCGTGGTTTAAAAAATGTGAAAAATAAAGCCAAACCGCTAAATATTAGAGGTTTGGCTTTTATTGTTGAGTTTTTGTTGTAGTGGTTTGTGAGTTTTTGTTGAGTAATGAGTAATAAAATGAACACATTGCGCGCGATGCGCGTAAATTTGCAGCATAAAACCAACATATAAAATTTATTCGTATGAAAAACTTATTCACCATTATTGCAGCCAGCCTACTGCTCGGCACGGCATCAATGGCGGCAGAGCATACGGGGATTGACAACAATTCGGCATATCTTGATTTGCGTCCAAACGGCACGACGCTCCGCACGACGGCAGCCTCACGCATCGTGGTTTGCAACGTGATGGGTCAGATGGTCGCCAACACAGAGGTACCCGAGGTTTCAACCGCAGGTTGGCAGCCAGGACTCTACATTCCCCGTCAAGGCAATGCGGTAGTGAAATAGGGAAATAAATAAAACAAACATTAAAATTTATACAAATGAAAATGAAAAAGAACTTATTAAAAATGGCGTTGCTCGCTTTCGCAACCTTTGCGGCAAGTGTGGCAAGCGCACAAAGCACCTATGTGCTGTATGGCAATGTAGGTGAGGGTGAAGTGAAATTATCAACAACAAGAGACAAAGCCAGTGGAGGTACTATGACCGTGTCGGACTACAGCGAGAACGGTCAGAAGGTAGGATTTACACAGACTATAACAGGAACTGGAGGTTGGTTTATGTCTTTCGATTTGTTAGGCTCGGAAATCAACCCGACAATACTTAAAAACACGGAATATAATCTTGTATACGATGTGCGAACATCATGGAGTGGCGATGTGAAACTGAAATTTGAAGTTCAATCTGCGAACGTGCATACAGAAAAATCCGTTTCGTTCGACCATAATGGAGAATGGCATACCATAACAATTCCTGTGCAGAGCTGGGTTGGCGCCAATGTATTGCAAACAATAGAATCCTCGTCTCGTGTGATATTTGGTTTTGTTGGCGGCAATTGGGATGTCAAAGAGCCGACAACGATTGACTATAGAAATGTGAAATTGGTTCCAGTCAATGTGGTTCCAGACACCGAAGTTCCGACGTGGGTATCGGAGCCAACTGTAGTTGCAAACTCAACATCGGCAACGATTTCTGTCAATGCTAAAGACAATATTTCAACGATATTGAAATATGAAGTGTCAAAGGCTGCGGATTTTGCGACATTGGAGGCAACAGTAAACGGAAAAGCGAATGAAGCAACAGAAATTGCGTTGAAAGGACTGTCGCCAAAAACAGACTATAAATATTATGTTCGTGTTAAGGATATGGCTGGCAATGTTGGAGCTGTTAAAACAGTAACGTTTACAACAACAGCACAGGCAGCAGTCGTTGCAACTTACTATGGCGTATTCTATACCAACGATTGGGAAGAAAAGGCAACAGTTGGCGGAAAAGAGGTGGTACCGCAAATCAATTGGAAGGCTGAAACGCTGGAAGGATATAATGATGTGATTGTTACCGCAGAATTGTCAGAAGCACTTCCTGATGGAGCGGCGCTTAAATTCTGCGCTTTTATTGAAGGTGGAGTCGGTCCAGTTGACAACAAGGATATGACGGCAACTGGCAAGGCAAATGAGTATACAATCAAGTTGAGTGAAGTGCTTCCAAAAGGTACGACATTGGCAAAAGACCAAATTTTTGGCCAGCTCTTCTTCCGCATTTATCCTAAAGAGGGTGGGGTTTCACGAACAAAGATTCTTGCAGCAGTATATAAGGTAGGAATGTCAAACGATCCTATTGCCACAGACACTAAGGCTCCGGAATGGGGCGTAGATCCAGTGGCACAAAACGTAACAGACAAGGCTGCTGAAATTGTGGTTAATGTGACAGATGATTCAGGCAGCGCCGTCATTACTCTGACAGGTGATAATGGATTTGCTGAGGTGAAGAAAACAGTAAAAGCCGACGGCACAGATCAGACAATCGCGTTGAACGGACTTAAGGCAAACACTGCCTACAATCTGACACTTGCCATTGCCGACGCAGCAGGCAATGCCGGCGAGAGCAAAACAGTGAAATTCACCACTCAGGAAACGCCGGACCGTGAGCCACTGTATCTGACAATTCCAATTGCCTCAAAAGATTGGAACAACGAAGCATACAATCCTAATGGTTCAATGCTTATAACGGTAAATCCTGACAACACGTTGTCTTTTAAAGTTTCGCTTGATCAAGATCGTGAAGACTTTATAGAAACCAATATGTATGTTCACGGGGTTCAGGAACCTGTTTCTTTGATTCGCACTTCTGAGGGCGTCTATGAATGCACAACGACAAATTCAATATCCAATAGAGATGCGTTGGTTCATTTCCATATGTATTTCCGGTTCAGTGACGGAAATTCGACATTTGCAGTTAAAAACTTCAAACCGTCAGAAGGTTCGACATCAGCAGTAGCAGAGGTTGAGGCAGAGGCAGCTAAGGTTGTTGCAGCCAACGGCGTAATCCGCGTTGAGGGCGACAAGACGTTTGCAGTCTACACCGTAGCCGGACAATTGGCATTCCGCGGCATGGGCGAGGTTCGCCTTGACAAGGGTGTCTATGTGGTTGTTGTCGACGGCAAGGCACAGAAAGTTATGCTGTAAGAAAACAATAATTGATTAAGGCGAAGAGCGGGGCTTCCGGGAAACGGAGGCTCCGCTCTCTGCGTATGGCGCAAGGCGTCACGGGGCGAGGCAAACCGATGGGATGACGTTTCTACAACCGCTCTTCGGCGGTAGATGGGTGATGCGTTGGTGTCACGGGGTAGGCGAGCCAACCCCGTGCTAACATATTAAACCGCTCTTCGGCGGTTTTTGCGATGCACCGCGCCGTTGGCGCATGCCGATGGATGGTGGTTTTTTGCGATGCACTGCGCCGTTGGCGCATCCAAAGGGGAATGGTTTTATCAATGGAGGATGTCGATGGTTGGCAGGAGCTTTTTATGCAGAATTATTCTTGTGGGGATTGTTTTGAAGTTATGGCTTTCCGTTATTTTTTCTATGATTTATCTTTCAATTAAATGTTTTTATGAAAAAATGTTGGAAAAATTAGTATTTTGCTATTAAATTGTATATATTTGCAGTGAAAATAAAAGGGCAAAACACTAAATCAAATATATTTTTATGAGAAAGTTTACTTATTTATTAACAATGTTGGCTCTCGCTTTAGGTTTTTCTGTTGCGAGAGCCGACGTGGTGACTCCTTATGCCTATGATTTCTCAGGTTTGGGGTCGGGAAAATTGGTGTCGTCGTTTGCCCCTCCGGGTTGGGCGCACTATGTTGACAGGTTTCAGGCCGACTCTTGGAGCACGCCTTCGTTTGTCGAGTACTTCGCTCAGGAAACGGGCGGTTATGGTGATGACGGCGCATGCTTGAAGGTTGGTTCTCAAACTCTTTATGATTCTTGGAGTGAGAGCTCGCAGACAATGACCGACATGATTGTGACTCCGGCAATCACCGGAGATGCAAGCATCTACGTAAAGCAGAGCGCTGCTGAAGGTTCGGTGTCATTCTACACCTGCACAGTTGCCTCCAACGGCACTGTGACTAAGGGTGACAAGTATGAGGTGACTGTTCCTGCTCTCAGCACCGACGCTTGGACAAAGGTGGAGCTCCCTAATGTTGCGGCAGGCACTCGCCTGGGCATCTGTGGCGACCAAGTGCTTCTCGACGAGTTCTCGGCAGCGAGTGCCGATGTCGTTCTGAAAAGGGGAATGTCAATCCTTTCGTCGCCTACAATGATTTCTTCGGGCGACCTTTGTGCTGACGCCGACGGAAATGTTCAGGTGCAATTCAAAGCCAAAATCAAAAACTCTGGTGAAGTTCCCTTGGCTGTAGGCGATGAAGGCTACACAGTGTCTTTGTATGACAACTCTGACGGTGTTGCTGTGGGCGAGCCGGTGCCGGTTTCGTTCCCTCTTGCCGTTGGCGAGTCGCAATATCTTGAGGGTACAGTAACTATGGCCGTTACGGAAAACTACCGTCATGGCTTCCATTTGAAAGAAAATATTTCGGGCGTAACGACTTATTTAGGTTGGATAGAGGTGTTCCCTCACGCTCCTGTGTTTACTTTGGAGGACAACTTGTCGCACGATGTGGAGAACGGCTCTACTGTCGATTTCCAGGTGATGCAGGCAAGCACCAGCAAGGTGCTCGTTATAAGCAATGCCAAGGGCGGCGCTCCGCTGACAATCAACAGTGTAAGCGTTCCTGAAGGATTCTCATATAAAATCAGCGCTACGGAGAAGGGCGAGGCTGCAACATTCCCTTATGAAGTGGCAGCCCTCGGAAAGGCTTATCTCACTGTGACTATGGATGCGTCTGTGGTTGGCAAGCGTTCTGGCAACATTGTCATCACTCCTGCCGACGGTCAGGGCGAGGTATACACTTTGGCTGTGACTGGTGAGATTGTTGACCCGTCGAAGGTTTACATCAACTTCAACGACCAGAAATTCCCTGCCGGCACCTACATCGAACTGTCTTCAGGACAAAAGCAATGGAAAGTGTCTAACTTCTATTATGGCGAGAACGGATATGCCGCTACAAGCGACGAGGTGGAATTGTCAAAATTCGTGCTTCCGAAAATCCGCTTGGCTGAAGGCGAGCACATGACTTTCGACGCCAACAAGCGCAATGCAACATCGAAGCTCAATGTCTACTATTCTGCAGACCGCAAGAATTGGACTCAGGTGAAAAACATCACCATCGACAATTCCGACGATGCAAACTGCTTCGCTATGGGAACATATCCTGGCGGATACTACGACAACTTCATGTACAAGACGTTCACTCTCGACAACATTCCTGCCGGCGACTGGTATATCGCTTTCGAGGCTGGTTATGCTCGCGTGGACAACATTATCGGCGGTTCATACCTCGACACTCCTGACTACGAGGCTGAACTTGGCAATGTGAAGATTCCGGAAACAGCAATGGTCAACCATGCTTCGACTGTTTCGTTCGACGTCGCTTCTTTCGGTAAGAAAGACATCGAGGAAGGTGTTTGCACGGCAAAATTCTATATCGGTGAGGACTTGATCGCCGAGAAGGTTCTCCCGGCTATCGCTTCGGGTGAATATGCAAGTGTTGAATTCCAGTTCACTCCGCGCAAGAATGGCGAGTTTGCAGCCAAATTGGTTGTCGACGGCGGTGTTCAGATTGAAAGAACAGCAACAATCACTGTTGCCGCTGAGGAAGTGGTAGGCGAGGCTGTTGTCGGCAACTGCACTACAACTGCCAACGACACTCCGTTGCAACTCAACTACTACCACTCGCAGTCGGAAATCATCTATCCTGCCGACTTGCTCAACATTCCTGCAGGAACTGAGCTCAAGAGCATCACGTTCCTTGGTTATAAGAACGGTTATAGCAACATGGAAATCTCTTCTGATTTGAAAATCTGGATGGAGAACACAGATGCTACTTCTCCGAAGATCGAAGATTGGTATCAGTCGGAGTCGATGACTCAGGTTTATGCCGACACTTATGCTGTAGCGGCTGTCATTGGCAGCAGCAGCGACCATCAGCCTGTAATCAAGGTGACGTTCAACACTCCGTTTACCTACACTGGCGGCAACTTGCGCGTGACGGTTATGTCGTCGGCAGAGCAGTATTCATCAACCAACTTCGAGGTTGACGGCGACCATGCCGCTCTTGCGGCTATCCGCTACGCCGATGGCGCGCTTTCTGGCACGATGACTTTGAGACCGCTCCCTGTAACGGTGTTCGGTTTCGACAAGGAGGCTTCGGTGTTCAGCGGTGTGGTTACTTCTGCAGCCGACAATGCTGTTGTTGAAGGCGCCGAGGTGAAACTCGTGAGCGACAATGTTGAATATTCTGGCACTACTGATGCTGAAGGTAAGTTCAACTTCATCGTGGCTCAAGACGGTCTCGAATATAATCTGACTGTTTCTAAGGAAGGATTCTTCGCTGATCGCGAGAAAGTGAATATGGGAGGAACTTCTTTTGTTAAGAATGTTGCTTTGAATGTGGCTCAGGGCTTTAACGTGCTGAGCGCCGACATCCCTGAAAACGCTGAGGTAAACAGTGTCTACAAGGTTGTGGCTCGTGTTGAGAACGGCGAGGCTAAAGAGGCTGGCTCTTATAGAGCGGAATTGTGGATGAACGACGGTATCGTTGCCACTGCCGAGACTCCGGCTCTTGATGCAAGCAAGGAATACGACTTCGAATTCTCTGTAATCCCTCACGCTGTCGGCGCTGCCGAGACTTTTGTCAAGTTTACGGCTGAAACTGGCACTGCGGCGAGCGAAACAGTGAATGTGACTGTAAACAAGGAGAAGGGCAACGCTGAAGTCCTTGTAGGAACTCCGACGGAAACGGCTACTGCCGGTCCTGCCGACTTCTTCTACAAGTACTCAAAGACAGAGATTATCTATCCGAAATCTCTCATCAATCTGCCTGCAGGTACGAAAATCAACGAAATCCAGTTCTTCGGAACGCACTCTTCAAAGAACATCACATTCTCTGTAGATGCTTGGATTGGAAATGTGGCTGAGGGCACTGCTCTCATGGGCGAAAGCACAGAAGGCTTGACTAAGGTTGCCGACAAGATGACGGTTGACCACAGTGAGGCTGTCACAGCAGAAAACATCAAGAGTGTTGTTACTTTGACATTCCCTGATGGCTTTGTTTATGACGGTGGCGACATCCGCCTCTTCTTGACTTCTGCCGGAACTGCATACAACAGCACATCGTTCGAGGTGGACAAAAATGTAGAGGGTCAGGCTCAACAGGCTAAGCAGGATGATGAGACTCAATTTGCAACGGCTCCATTCAGTGATATCAGCCTTCCTGTGGCACACTTCATCGTCAGCCCGTACAAGACGCTGAGCGGTGCGGTTAAGAACGAGAAGGGCGAGGCTGTGGCAAGCGCCTACATCATTCTTGCAAGCGCCGACGGCGTGGAATACTACAGCGAGACCGACGCCGAGGGTGCATTCTCGATGGATGTCATCAAATACGGCAAGGAGTATACATTGACAGTAAGCCATCCGTCTTACGACGCTTATACTCATCCTGAAACCATCTCACTCGCCGACGGCAACATCAGCGGTCTGGCTATCACGCTGACCAAGACCTACACGTTCAGCGGTGTTGTGACCGACGCAGAGACCAAAGCACCTATCAAGGGCGTTGAGGTATACGTAAGCGACCCGGAGAGCGGCGCCGACGTGATGACCGGCACCACCGACGAGAACGGAGCGTTCGCGCTCAAGTTCAAGCAGCTTGGCACATACAACGTTCTGTTCAAGGCAGCTGGCTACGACATGGTTTCTTCTGAAGAAGTTCCGTTCGAGGGCAACTTCGACATAACAGTAGAGATGCAGAAGACGGTACGCACATTCAGCGGAACAGTTACCGACGCCGAGTCGCATGCAGCAATCGCCGGCGCGTCAGTGGCACTCTACAAGGGTGAAAACAAGGTTGCCGAGGCAACAACCGGTGCAGACGGCAGCTTCGAAATCAAGGTTAAGGATCTGGCAGTTTTCAGTCTCGTTGTCAAAGCGGAAGGCTATGAAGACTTCACATTCGACACTATCGACCTCACAGAGGGCGACATGACCGGCACTCCGATTGAGATGACTCCGAACTCGGGCGTAGGAATGCTCACAGCCGACGGACTCCGTGTCTATGGCACAGTTGGTGCAGTGGTTGTTGAAAGTGCGTCAGAAGCCACCGTACGCGTCTACAACGCCGCCGGCTCACTCGTGCGCCGTGCCGACGTGGCAGGCAAGACTCGCATCGAGGGCTTGCAGCGCGGTGTCTACATCGTAAACGGTGTAAAGGTGATTGTGAAATAACAGTCATTTCCCCATAAATAGAAACATCCCGGTTGCGGCTGCAATCGGGATGTTTTTTTATTTTGGCGTTGATTTATCCGGCATCGACAACTTTCACTATCTTGCTCACGAAAAACAAGCCTCTGATGGCTGATTTAGGCACGTCGATGTCGTCGTAGGCTGGGTTGGCGCTGCGGAGCACCACCTTTGAGTCGTCGGGATGTCGGCGCAGGTATTTAACCATGCGGTAGTCGTCGAGCAGCACCACGTAGATTTGTCCCCAATAGATAATCGATGTGTCGCCCACCTCGCGCACGGCGATATAGTCGCCGTTGTTGATTACGGGCGCCATGCTGTCGCCGCTCACGCGCACCACCCGGCATTCGCTGTCCATTCCGGGCATCGCTATGCGTCCCACGATGCGGTCGTCGGCGAAAATACGCTCGCGTGTCAGCGGTCCGGCTGTCACGTCGAGGTCGTAGACCGGCATTCCTTCCGCTTCTGAGTCGGTCAGCCCGGCAGTCAGCGCCTCGGGCGCGTCAGATTTGCCAAACGGCACTCCGGCGCCGCTTACGAGCCATTCTTTCGACACTCCGGTGTTGACCACAATCTTGTTGATGAAGGAGTCGGTTATGGGCAATTTGCCATTCAGTTGTTTCGATAAGTTTGTGACGTCGCAGCCTATCCGCGCGGCAAAAGAGTTCTGCCGCAGCCGTAATTCGCCCATAAGGTAGCGCACACGTGAGATTACACTTGAATTATCCATACCAATAAATTTGGCGCAATTTACCACTTTTTTGGCAAACGACCAAAAAAAGACAGAGGCTGTCTGCGATTGCAGACGGCCTCTGTTTGTTGGAAATACCGTAATTGTTATGTCTTATTGACGGCCTGAAGTGGCAACGCTGCGGTCAATCTTGCGGATCAAGCCTTGAAGCACTGCGCCCGGGCCGAGCTCTGTAAAGTCGTCGGCGCCGTCGGCAATCATTTTTTGTACTATCTGTGTCCAGAGCACTGGAGCGGTAAGCTGAGCGATGAGGTTTTTCTTGATTTCCTCTGGGTCGGTGTGAGGCATTGCGTCTACATTCTGATAAACAGGGCAGATTGGTGTAGAGAACTGAGCCTTGTTGATGGCGGCTGCGAGCTCGTCGTGAGCAGGCTGCATCAATGGAGAGTGGAACGCACCGCCCACTTTCAGTTTCAACGCGCGGCGTGCGCCTGCTGCAAGAGCTTTCTCGCAAGCGGCGTCGATGCCTTCTTCAACACCTGAGATAACCACCTGTCCAGGGCAGTTGTAGTTGGCAGGAGCGACAACGGCGTCGATTGACGCACAGATTTCCTCTACCTGTTCGTTGGTCAAGCCGAGAACGGCCGCCATTGTTGAAGGCTGTGCCTCGCAAGCCTTCTGCATTGCCAAGGCACGGGTGGAAACCAGACGAAGACCGTCCTCGAATGAGAGCGCGCCGGCAGCCACGAGTGCTGAAAATTCGCCGAGAGAGTGACCTGCCACCATCTCTGGTTTGAACTCATCGCCGAGAGTCTTGGCGAGAATCACAGAGTGAAGGAAGATGGCCGGTTGAGTGACCTTTGTCTGGCGGAGGTCTTCCTCTGTGCCTTCAAACATAAGGTCTGTGATACGGAATCCGAGGATTTCGTTTGCTTTTTCGAAAAGTTCTTTTGCTACTGCATTGTTGTCGTAGAGGTCTTTGCCCATTCCGACAAACTGAGCCCCTTGTCCGGGGAATACGAATGCTTTCATCTTGTTATTTTCGTTTAGTGATTTTTCTTGTTTTAAAACCGATGCAAAATTACTACTTTTTTCTATATAAGCCACATAATTCTTGAAATTTTTCCGTAATTGATGCTCCTCTGCCCTTCGGCGAGCATAAAAGCACGCGCCTCCACGCCTGCTGGATGCGCAGGCGCGGAGGCGCGGACGATGTTTTGGCGCGGTGTTATTGCTGACGCGGCTGTCCGAGAAATTCGAATCTTTCTACGTGGATTTCCGTCACATAGTGCTTTATCGTGTTGCGGTCCTCCCAC
>OMDB01000985.1_pt1 | contig 10226 bp, 6 predicted proteins | sample 1645161 | NCBI WGS metagenome assembly OMDB01 (sample SAMEA103958135, study PRJEB25191) | human gut metagenome
TGATACCCGTAAGTATCATTCCAACAATTATCTATGCGACTTCATGTCGCACCCACGGCGTATCCAAATGATGGATTGCGACACACCGTTTCTGCGCGTTCACACCCGTTCCGAGCATGGAAGTGGAACCGAACAGCACGCGCACCGTTCCGGCGTTCATGGCGTCTATCACCCCCTTGCGTGCCTTGTCGGTCTTGCACTCCTGAATGAAGCGCACCTCGCTTGCCGGGATGCCGTAGTCCTCCGTCAGCTTCCGCTTTATCTCGCTGTACACGTTCCATCCGTCGCCCGGCTGGTATGTTCCCAGATCCGAGAACACGAACTGCGTGCCTTTCTGCGCGTCGTATTTGTGGTAATACTCCGCAATCGTCTTGGCGCAGTGGGAAGCCTTGTTGTCGGGGTGGTCCTCATAATGCGGGTCTATCATGCGCATGTCGAGAGCCATCTTCCGCGCGTAATCGGTGGCGATAAGCATCTTCGCCTTCTCCTCCGTTTCCGACAGGGGCGGTCTGCCCAGCAGCGTGGCGTCACCCGTCTTGGCGAACTGCATCAGCTGTTTGATGAAATACTCTTGGTCGGGCGTGGGAGGTATGTGATGCAGTATCTCGTTCTTACGCGGACGATCCACACCCACGTCCTCCGCCGTGCGGTAATCGGTAATCTCGTTGTAGAAGGCGGCAAGCTCCGGCACTTTGATGAAATATCGGAAACGCTCCTTCTGAACCACATTGTTCGTCACGTTGAACTCGAAGTCGGTTGTCTTTTTGGCGAAAATTGCCGCCCATGCGTCGAAGCATCGGATATCCTGCCTTTCCAATTCCTTCGGACGCAGATACTTGAAGAGCAGGTACAATTCCGTCAGACTGTTGGAAATGGTTGTGCCGGACAGGAACGTAGCCCCCAAGTCCTTGTCCGTGCGCTCCTGTATAGTTCGTATGGCAAAAAGCATATTCAGGGCTTTCTGGCTTCCTTCCGAGTTTCCCAACCCCGCCACACGGTCATGCCGGGTGTTGAAAGTCAAGTTCTTGAATTGGTGGCTCTCGTCTATGAAAATGTGGTCGATGCCCATCTGTTTGAAGTCCACCACGTCATCTGTGCGCGACTTGATGGCGTGTTCCACTTTCTCTAACTTCGCCACAAGGTTGTGCTTGCGCTTCTCCAATCCTTTCAGCATCGCCCGCGACACGTTCTTGCCTTGCTGCCGTAAGACTTCGAGGTTTTCCTCCACCGTGTCAAGCTCCGCTTGCAGGATGCGTTGCTGCAACTCCGGTGACTGCGGTATCTTGCCGAACTGGTCATGCGACATGATGACGCAATCATAGTCATTGTTTTTGATGTTGTTGAAGAAACGCACACGGTTGGCGGTCGAGAAATCCTTTTCCGAAGCGTAGAGGATGCGGGCATTCGGATAGGCAGCTTGATAAGTGGCGGCAATCTCCGCGACATTGGCTTTCAGACCAATAATCATCGGCTTGTGCGCCAAGTTCAGACGCTTCATTTCATGCGCTGCAATACACATTATCAGTGTTTTACCTGTTCCGACTTCATGGTCGCATATTCCGCCGCCATTCTGTTTTATCATCCAGACGCAATCCTTCTGCGACGGATAAACGCTTTGAATACCCCGGCTTGCCAATCCTTTCAGATTGAGGTCGGGAAACGTCTGGTGCGAACCGTCATACTTCGGGCGCACGAAACAGTTGAACTTGCGGTTATACATTGTCACGAGCCGTTCCTTGAACTGCGGCGACTGCTCTTCCAACCATTCCGAGAACCCGTTGCGGATTTCGTCAATCTTGGCGTTGGCGAGCTGTATGCCCTCGCTGTCACGCACCTTGATGTCGTTGCCGTTCTCATCTTTGCCAATACTTTTCATCATGTCGGGACAGGTGTTGTGCAAAGCGTGTTTCAACAGGTGCATACCGTCATAGTTCCGGTAATAGCCCTTTACCAGAAACTCGTCCGTGATCTTCATGGTGCGGTAGCCGCACGCCACGGAAAACTCGTCCATGCTTGCGGAGTAGGCTATTTTCACGTCCGTGTCGAAAAGGTGGCTCATGTAGGCGGCATACACGCCCGTGGGAATCCAGCGTTCCCCGAAATTGAAGTCGAGGTCTTCAAAGGAGATGCGCTGCGGTTCGGCCTCCTTCAATGCCTCCCACGCCTGTTTCACCTCCGGCATCCGCTCACTTTCGGGATTGTCCTCCATCCAGCCCTCTATGCGTTCCGCCTTCTCTATCACGTTCCCCGCGATGAAGCGGTCTTTGATTTCGTAATCGGTTACGAGCGGGTTGTAGAAGATGCGCCCCTTGAGGACACCAAGCAGTTCCTCTTCCGTGGTGTCGGTTATCTCCCGCATATAGCCGAGATTGACCGTGCCGAACTTGTTGAGCGATGCGGACAAGGCTTCTTCGGGAGAGCCTGCATTGACACGGCTCTCCACCGAGAAGGAAACGGGACGGTCGAAGATGTCCGCCTTGACAAACTTGCCGTCCTCCGCACGTTCCAGCGAAAGGATGTCGCGCCCTCCGGCATCCATCATCACCAGTTTCACGTTCTGTCTGGCGTTGAGGTTACCGTAACGCATGACAAACTCATCGTAGTAGGTGTTGAGATACCCGCGCTGCGGTTTGTGTTCCGTATGGTTCTCCGTCTCGTGGCTATACAGACGTTCGTAAGCGTCACGGAGCGATATATACAGCATCGCTTTCTCTTTTTGATAGCCATGAAGGTCGAGCGGTTGGAAGGTCGCACCGTAAGGCGTGAGGTCTTTCAGGTAACCGAGATTGCGTGAAGCATCCAGCACCATCGAGCCGTCACGGTGGTGTGGCTCCAGCAGGCCGTTGAACGGACGGGGAGAAAGGTCCATGACTTCCTCCTTCGGCTTTTCCGTTTCAAGTTCCGGGAACAGGGAAGTGGCAACCGTTTCGGAAGTAGGCACAACTTCTGCCGGTGTTTCAGGTTGCTTTATTTCTTCCGTTTGTTCCGGCTTTTTATCCATATTGTCCGAAGAAGGCGCAAAAGCAGGGTTCAACGTGTCTTTGATACCCATCTTTTTCAGTTGTTCCTGCCTGTGCCGTTCTGCCTCAAGCCGTAGGGCCTTGCGCCGTTCCGCTGTCAGACTCATCATTGTCTCATAGAAGCCGTTGATGGGAGGATTGGTTTCCCAATCCAGAGTGGCGTAAATGTCGTCCGGGTCGTTTGGCTTTTCGGCATTTTCCGGCTTTTCTTCCTTATTACCGTTTACCGGCTTGGCGGCTTCAACGGGTGGAGTAACTTTGACCTGCGGTTTAGGCGTGGACGGCATAGGCTTCGGCTTGCTTTCCTTTTTCGCTGCCTTTTTCTTTTTTGCCGGTTCCTCTATGGGCATACCCCAAAGGTCGAGCAGGGTAAGCTGCACGGCTGACGAATGGTTGGGTTGGCGCGGCTCAATCTCCGGCTTTTCCTCTATGGGCTGTGCCTGCGGCTTCTCCACTCCCTTGACAGGCTCAATTACAGAAACGGGGGCTATTACAGAAGGTGATACCTTTTCTGTTTTCGGAGCAGGTTGCACTTCCGCAGCCGTGCTTTCCTCCTTTGTCGGATGCAGGCTGTGTTTCTCATACAGTTTCCTGTCAAGTTGTTGCAGTTCTATTTTCAGATGCTCCCGCAAGTCTTCCGCCAGTTGTGCGATGTCCCCACGGTGCAGGAGTTTATAGGCTGGTTTCCCGTACGGGTCGGTACTTCTGATCAAATCCGTGTGTGAAAGCGAGCCGATGCTCCATACATACCCATTTACGGAAGTGCCGATAGGGGTCTGTTCGGTCTGCACGAAGAGTTTTTCGTTGTAATACAGTTCACCATTCTTTCCGCTGTTCTTTTGCAGGATAATCAGGTCGCTGCCCACCTCCGTTCCCGCGTTATCCGTAAAGAGGTTGTTCGGCAGGCGGGCTACGCCCACCAGATTGGCATGGTTCATCATATACTCGCGTATGGGCGCGTTAGTCGGGGCATCCAGTACCCCCTGCGAGGTGATGAACGCCACGATTCCGCCTTCACGCACCGCGTCAAGGCTTTTCAGGAAAAAGTAATTGTGTATCGTCCGTGCCGCCGAGTGCCTTGCAGGATCCTTGCTGCCCGAAAATTCCGGGTCGAACACCGCCACATCGCCAAACGGTATATTGGAGACAGCCAAATCAAAATGGTTCATGAACGGCTTTTCTATCTTCTCGAAGCCCTGTACCCTTACTTTCTGTCCGGGATGCAGGTGCTTCAGTATCTTGCCCGTCATCAGGTCTTTCTCAAAAGCCATGATGTCCGCGTCCGGTCTGTTCTCCAGCACGGCGTCCACGAATGCACCGACACCTGCCGACGGCTCCAGCACCCGGTCGGGACGGATGCCGTGTTCATGCAGCACGTCCGCGATGGTCCCGGTTATCTCCGGCGGGGTATAGAAGGCGGTCAGCACGGACTGCTTCATGGCATCCATATACCGTTTGTACTCCGTCTCGTCTTTTGTGTTCTCCCGCAGCAACCTGTGCAGTTCCACGGTAGGGGCAAACAGTTCGAGGTCGGACTTCGCCCAGTGGACGGCATCCGTCAGTTCCCTTGCAGGGTTGAGTATGCTCTTCAGTCCCCCGAAACCGCAATAACGCTCTAACAAGAGCCGTTCGCGTGCGGTGGGTGTGCGCTGTTCCCTGTCAAGGAGGAATGCCGTCCGTATCGCCTCGATGTTGTCCCGCAGCCTCTGTTTGCGGTTAAACGCCATACTCTTCGATATAGAGGATGACGGCTCCCGTCAGCTCCGTGTAGAGCAGGTCATATTCGGGCGACAGGGCGAAATTGTCGTCCGAGAGGTCATAGATGGAGAATACGTTTCCGACAAGCGGTAGCAGCTTCTGGGTAAAGGCTTCACATTTTTCTCCCGGTACTTCACCCGCAAATTCGTTCTCCACGACTTCGCGCAGGATGGCGTGCCTGGAGTAGCGAAGGCCCTCCGTCAGCACCTTCATCGCCAGTTCCTGCGCCCCGTCGGCAGGATAGCCTTCGAGCCTTGCCCGTTCATACGCTTCGGCGGCACGGTCGGTTCTTTCTCGGATGAAGGCTTCATCGGCTGCCTGTTCGAACTTGTTCGTGGTGAGGTAGTCCAGCAGGTACAGACCGTAATAGGAAAAGTCGGTCCGACCCTCGTTTTTCTTCTTGTTGTTCATTTCTTTGGAATTTAGTGGATTGATAATGATGATAGGGATAATCGTTGGAAAACGAGAAGAAAAAGGCACCCGGTATCCCTCCGAGTGCCACCACTAAATCCAAAGTATGAGTGTAATCCGGTATCGAAGAACAATTCATTACTCTGAACCAGTGGCAAAGTTAAACATTTATTTTCTTCTTTTCGCAGAGGTCGCTTTACTTTTTCTTTCTGGGAACACGAAAACCGTGTTATAGTCCCCGTCAAAGGCGACTACGGCATCAAAACTCTTGCCCTGCTTGCTCTTGAATCCTTTGAGCAGTTTCGTGTGTCCGTCGGTGAGCAGGTTTTTGATTTCATCATCAGAGAGGGTGCGGTTTGCTTTCAGGCGGAACACGGGCAGACCGCACTCCGCGTTGTCGCAGCGGACGACCTTGCCGTAAAACTGCATCGTCCCCGCTCCGCACTTGGGACACTTGCAGCCGGAATCCCTGCGGGCGAACAGCTTGTCGCACGACAGCAGTTCGGAGGTAATTTCCCGTGTATATGCCTCAATCTTCCTGCGGAAGTCATCGGCGGGCAGTTCCCCACGCTCGATGCGTGCCAATTCCTTTTCCCATTCGCCCGTCATGGCGACATCGGCAATACGCATCGCCTTCACGACCGAGTAAAGGGCAAGCCCTTTTTCGGTGGGGACAAGCGACTTCTTGCAGCGTTCCATATAGCCGCGCTTGAAAAGCGTTTCGATGATGGACGCACGGGTGGCGGGCGTGCCGATGCCGCAATCCTTCATAGCCTGCCGCAATGCGTCGTCCTCTATCTCCTTGCCAGCCGTTTCCATCGCGGACAGCAGGGTGGCTTCGGTATGCAGCGGCTTGGGTTTGGTCTTTCCCTCCGTGATGGAGGCGGCTTTCAGTGCCAGCGTGTCGCCTTCCTGCCAACAGGGAATGGCGGCGGTTTCCTCTTGGCTGTTGTTCTCTTCTCCATTCTCCTTACCATAGACGGCACGCCATCCGGCTTGCCTGATGATGCTGCCTTTTGCCACGAACTCCACTCCGGCACACTCTGCCGTGACGGTGGCAGTGTCCTTGACGCATTTTTCGGAGAAAGCCTCAAGCATGCGCCCGGCTATCATGTGATAGACGGTGCTGTCCTCTTTGGAGAGGAACAGCGGCTTCTCGCCCGTGACGAGCAGGGCATGGTGGTCTGTCACCTTGCCGCCGTCCAGGCTGCGGCGTGTCGGCACGGCTTTCGGCTGCAACTTGCCCTTCCATTCGGGCAGGCTGCCGATGAAGGCAAGCAGCTTGGGGATTTCCGCGAACACGTCTTCGGGAATGTAGCGGCTTCCGGTTCGCGGATAGGTGATGAGCTTCTTCTCGTAGAGCTTCTGCGCGATTTCAAGCGTCTGTTCCGCCGTGAAGCCATGCTTGGCGTTGGCTTCCTTCTGGAGCGTGGTCAGGTCGTACAGGAGCGGTGTTTCCTCCGTCTTCTCCTTGCGTTCGGCTTTCGTGACGGTGGCTGTGCCTGCCGACTTCACCTTATTATACAGTTCCGTCGCGGGCTCTTTCTCTTTCCATTTTTCGGAAGAGGAAAACTTCACAGTTCCTTCGTCGCAGCCGTCCGTTGCGATATGGAGCTGCCAGAAGGCTTCGGGCGTGAAGCGGCGGTTCTCCCAGTAGCGTGCGCACACCATCGCCAATGTAGGTGTCTGCACCCGCCCGACGGAGTAAGTGCCGTGTCCGGCGGCGATGGAGAGTGCCTGCGTGCCGTTGATGCCCACGAGCCAGTCCGATTCGCTCCGCGCTTTGGCGGCAAGATAGAGGTCGTCGTATTTGCCGCCCGCTTCAAGGTTGCGCAGTCCCTCGCGGATAGCCTTGTCGGTAAGCGAGCTTATCCAGAGGCGGACGAACGGGGTGGCGCATCCGGTGTAATGGTAGAGGTAGCGGAAAATAAGCTCACCCTCGCGTCCGGCATCGGTCGCCACGATGATCTGTTCACTTTCCTTGAATAGCCGGGTGACGGTCTTGATCTGCGTCACCACGCCGCTGTCGGGCTTGTAGCCCTTCTCCGTCTTTACCTGACGGGGGACGAGCGTGAAGGTGTCGGGGATGACGGGCAGGTTGTCACGGACGAAGCCGCGTATGCCGTAGCCGTCGGGCATGGCAAGCTGTACGAGATGTCCGAACGCCCAAGTCACGGCGTAGCCGCCTCCCTCGAAATATCCTTCCTCTCTCTTTGTCGCGCCCACGATACGGGCGATCTCACGTGCCACAGACGGCTTTTCTGCAATGATTGTCTTCATATTTTTCTGTCGTTTTGAATTTTACAAATGTTACTTCGGATTTAGTGGCGGACACCGGATTACATCTTCATGCCCTTATTGTTTTTCTTTTGCGGCTTCTCCTGCTGCTGTTGCTGTGCGGTGTCCTTCGGGGCGGTCTGTCCCTTCCGCAACGGCTCCTTCAGGTTCTTGGTAGCCTCGTTGGTCTTGCCCTCGCTGTTCACCGCCACCTGCGTGCGGCTCTCGTTGGAAGGCGCGATCTTCTGCGCGTTGTCGGGGTTGGTGTCGTAGCGGTACGGGCGTCCCTTCTCCGGGTTGAACCTGATGTACATCGTGGCGTGGAAGCCCTGCTTGTCGGTCACGTTCTCCAGTTTCACGGCTTTGCCAGCCACGTAGTCGGCTTTCTGCTGCTCGGTGAAGTCCACGCCGCTCCATTTGCTGATGGGGCGGATGCTGCCGTCGGCGTTCGTCCACGTGTTGCGGCGTTGCTCCTTGTTCGTGTTGGCTGTATTTTCCGTACCCTGCGCCTGTCCCTGTGCGGGGTTGTTCTTGGCTTCCTGTGCTTGTGCGGCACGTGGCGACCTGCCGGTTCCCGGCACGAACTCCACGCCGCGCTGCTCCACGTTCACTTGCAGGGTGGTGACGAACTTCCTGCCGTCCTTGCGTTCGATGAGTTTGTCGCGCACAGGCAGCCCGGCACGCAGCATGTCCTGCTCCTGCTTGGTGATTTCCGTCTTGCCGATGCGCTCCGGTATGCGCACCTTGTTTGCCGGGACATCCGTGATTTCGTTCGTCTTGCGGTCGATGCTGACGAACGAGGGGATGATCTCGCCCGTTTCCCTGTCCACGAGGTCCACAACCCTGCCGAGGTTGCCCGTTTCGCGCAGGTTCTTCCGGTCGTCGTCGGAGAACTTGTGTTCCTTGTACTCGTCGAGTTTCTGCTCCTTGCGGATGAAGTGCGGCACAAGGCTGACGTTGCCCTCGCCGTCCTTCTTGAAGGAGAGGCGGGCATCCAGCTCGAAAGCTTCTCCGCCGAAATTGGGCGACACCCTCACCAAGTCGGACTTGCCGTAGTTGAGCATCCTGTCAAGGTCGCCCGACTTTTCAAGGTCGTCGCGCTTCACGCCCCATTTCTCCTCCAACTCCTTCCAGTTGATCTTGCTCTCGTCGATGGGTTGGTAGCCCCGGTTGCTCTGCGCCTGCTGCGGGTTTTCCTGATTCTGTTCGTTTTTCTGTTCCATTTCTTCCTGTTTTTTAGGTTCGTCATCTTGTTTCTGTCCCGGTTGTTCCTGCTTTTCGGCGGACTGCTCCTCCTGTACTTTCTTTTCGTAGCCGGAGGTGTCCACCTTGTGGGGCGCAAGCATCTCCTTGTTGCCCTCGGGGTCTTTCAGCAAGTCCTTGATAACTTCCAGCAGCTTGTCGGCTTGGTCCGCCGCGACACGGTAGAAACCGAAGCGGCTGGGTTCCTTGCACTGCCGGAAGAAGTTTTTGAAGAAGTTGTCCAGCACGTCTCCGTGCCTGTCGAATTGCAGGAAACTCTGCGCGTTCTCCGCCTTTGCGGGGGTACGCTTGGGTGAGCCGTCGGCGTTAAGCCCGGCTACCACGCTAATCTCGCCCGTCTTCTCGTCGCGGACTATCAGCACGTCTTTTTCTGTTGTTTTCTTTGCCATTTGAAAAATGTTTTAATGGGTTATTTATTAAAGAAATTATGGATACGCGCCTTGTAGAAGGCTATATCTTCCTTGCGGAAATCCTTTACGTGTTCGGAGAGGAATGTCAGTACGTCCTCCTCGCTGTAATAGGTCTTTTTGCCGAGCGTCTTGTACGGCAATGCACCGATGCTGCGGTAGCGCTGCAGGGTACGCTTGCTTATCTGGAGCAGCATGCAGAGGTCTTGGTTGTCGAACATCCTGATACTTTCCATCGGGTTTGGGGCTTTGCCGGACGGTCGCAGGGAGAGCAGCAGCTCGTCCTGACGGTCGAGCCGTTCCATCAGCTTCTGCATCCAGTCCTCAAAATTGTTTCGTGTAAGCAGTTCCATATCTTATGTCCTCCTTCCTTTGGGTTTGCCGCCGCCCGTGCGCAGCGTGTGGTTGCGTTTCAGTTCCGTCAGTGTCGCTGCATCTTCTGCCACGGTGCAGTCTGCGAGCAGGCGGTCTATTTCCGACCGGCGGTAGCGGCATTTGCCGCGCAGCACGATATAGCCGATGCGCTGTTCGCTGCGCATACGTTGGAGGGTACGGGTACTCACGTTCAGCAGGTGCGCCGCCTCGCGGGTGGTGAGCAGCATGTCGGAAGACTCTCCCTTCCTCTCACCGGAAACGGCACGCACATAGACCGCTATCTCGGCTATCTGTTCCGTCAGGGCGGTGAAGGCGGAACTTTCAATCGTTATCACTTTCATATTTTGTCCTTTCTTTTGTTTCTCTGCGGCAAAATTCGGCAATAAACAAAAGGGGCTTTAACAACTCATTACGTGACTCACGTAAGATTTTCTTTGAAAGTGACTCCGTAACCCGGACAACCGGCGCAACAAGCTGCCGTATAGCGGAAAACGGCACGCATTCAAGGCGGCTGCGTTACCTTTGCGGTAAATCATTAAATGTTTTGGTATATGGAAATCGTATCTATCGAGAAAAAGACCTTCGAGATGATGCTGGCGTCATTCAACGCCCTCTCGGAGAAAGTCGCCGCCCTCAGGCGCAAAAGCGACGGCGGGCGGCTGGAAAGGTGGCTCACGGGCGAGGAGGTCTGCGGGCAGTTGAGAATCAGCCCGCG
>OMDB01000990.1_pt1 | contig 10198 bp, 8 predicted proteins | sample 1645161 | NCBI WGS metagenome assembly OMDB01 (sample SAMEA103958135, study PRJEB25191) | human gut metagenome
GCCCGCAGTTCCATGGCAGAGATCAGGATACAGCCAAGCTGCTGCATCTGCGCCGTCACCGCCTGATGTGTATACAGGATATCCGCCTGTCCCGGCAGGATATAGCCTTTTTCCAGACGTCCGGTCATGCTCTCCCGAAATTCTGTCTCAAGTGCGTTCGCCGTCTCCGACAAATGCTGTGGCTCATCCAGAAAAACTGCCGTCGTTTCCGGATGGAAAAATTCCAGAAAGGACTCCGTCTGCGGATAAAAATAATGCACGAAGCTTTCCAGATTGACTACACTGCCAAACTCCTGCGCAGACTCTTCGATCTCTTTGATCTGCGTCTCAATCCGGTGCGCTGCCTCCGGATTGCCCTGTTCCCGCAATTTTTTGGCATATTGCTTCGTCTCTTTTTTGATTCTCGCAAAGCCGTCCTGCCTGCGCGCCTCCGAAAGCATCAGCTCCGTTGCCGGATAAATCGCAATCTCATCCAGATTTTCCACCGAACGCTGGGACAGCACGTCAAAGCTTCGAATCGACTCTACGCTGTCTCCCCACAGCTCGATTCGATACGGATTTTCTTCCGTCATATCGAAAATATCAATAATTCCGCCGCGAATGGAAAACTGTCCCGGTTCCTCTACCTGCGGGCTCTTTTCATAACCCATTTCCACCAGCTGAGCGGAAAGTTTCCTCTCGTCTACCGTTGATTTTTTATCGAAATGCAGTATTCTTGACACAATCCCGGAAAGCGGCGTCTGCGGCATCATCAATGCGGACATCGTCGTTACGATCGTAACCGGACGCTTTTCGAGCAGCGCGCGCAGCACACGCATCCGCTCCCGCACCAGATCGCCGCCGGAAACATCCGCCTGATAAAAGATCAGATCCTTGCCCGGATACACCATCGTCCTGCGGTCGTAAAACCCATATTCTGCGCCGATTTCCCGCGCTCTTTTGTCACTGAAAGTAACGATGATTTTCTGTGTAAAACCATCGCTCAATCCATATACCATATGAAGCTTCTGGGAATCATACAGTCCGGAAAAGGCAACATGCCCTTTTCCTCTGTCCAGAAGTGCTTTTCCCTCTTCAAACTCCGCCAATTCCCAAAGCGGAGCTGTCAATACCTTCATGCTATGCCTTCTCCACTTTTCGCCCGTTATACACGTTCATCGCTGCATCCGGACCTTTTTCCAGAATCATCTGCACTGCTTCACAGACTTCCTCCGAAACCTGCTTCATCAGCACCTGCTCCTCCCGATCAAAATGTCCCAGCACATAGTCCGCAAGGTCGTAGCCTGCCGGTTTTTCCCCGACGCCGACCTTAATCCGCACAAACTGATCTTTTCCAAGATGCTGAATAATATTCTTCAAACCGTTATGACCACCCGCGCTGCCTTTTTTGCGCACCCGGATGATGCCAGGCTCCAGGCTGATATCGTCGTGAATCACGATCAGGTTCGTGCTGCCGTCTACCTTATAATAATCCAGCACTTCCCGGATACATTCGCCGCTCAGGTTCATATAAGTCAGCGGCTTTACCAGAATTATTTTCTGCCCGTTTAAATAGCCTGCACCCAAAAGTCCCTTGTGCTTTGCCGTGTTTACAGAAATTCCGGTCTTATCTGCCAGCATATCTATGACGGAAAAGCCGATATTATGCCTTGTATTATCGTATTCTTTTTTCGGGTTTCCAAGTCCTGCAATTACATACATGTTCTGTCCGTTTCCTTCCTGCTTCTGCCTGCCCTTTCCTGCTTTTGCAGGCGCTGTCTGTTGTGCTTTCATGTTAGCACAGTTTCCCCCGCTCGGGCAAGTGAGAATGTACCCTGCTGCCCTTTCCATCTGCGGCGACATACAGATGGCTTTTCTAACCGGATATCCGGTCAGGAAAACAGTCCCGGTACATCGCTGCACCGGGACTGTCTGTTGTAGTCTGTATTTATTTTCTGTATTTATTTAAGAAGTTATGCAATCGGTTCTTCCAATGCCGTATTGTATGCTTCCAAAATAATTCCCTGGATCTTTTCCCGGGTTCCCTGGCTGATGGGATGGGCGATATCGCGGTATTCCCCATCTGCGCTGCGCTTGCTCGGCATCGCGATGAACAGTCCTTTATCTCCCTCTATTACTTTGATATCATGCACCACAAACTCGTCATCCACGGTAATGGATACAATCGCTTTCATTTTACCTTCTTTGGCAATTTTCCGAACCCTTACGTCGGTAATCGTCATAACTTATTCCCCCTCGCGTTTCAGATAATGTATCTGTCGTTTTTCTCTATTACAATCTTGATTTCATCTTCTCCGCGATAGAAAGAATTTGCACGGATCGTATCCCGGCTTTCTACGATACAGTTCTCGATGTGCGTGTTATCGCCGATGTATACGTCATTCAAAATAATGGAATTCTTGATGTAACAGTTGTTTCCGATAAAGGATTTTTTGAAGATTACGGAATCCTCTACCGTGCCGTTGACAATACAGCCGCTGGAAATCAGGCTGTTCTCAACCTTCGCTCCAACATTATACTTTGCAGGCGGTAAATCGTCAACCTTTGAATAAATATCCGGATACTGTTTAAAAAAATAATTACGGATCTCCGGTTTTAAGAAGTCCATATTGGCATCGAAATAGTCTTCCACCGTTGCAATATTCTTCCAGTAATCTTTGATCTTATATCCGAAGATCCGTTTCTGATTTTTGTAACGGATCAGAATATCCTTTACAAAATCATAACGGTCTTCCATTGCACAGCGCTCGATCATATCAATCAGGAGACGTCTGCGGATAACATAAATACCACAGGAAATGGTATTGGAGCGTGCCTCAATCGGCTTCTCTTCAAACTCTTCGATCCGGCTTTCCTCGTTCATCTTGATGGTACCGAACCGCTCTACGTTTACATTTGCCGGCATGTCCTTGCAGACAACGGTCACATCCGCTTTTTTGGAAATATGATATTCCAGGACTTTGTTGTAGTCCATCTTGTATACACAATCGCCGGAGGTAATAACTACATAGGGCTCATGGCTGTTTTTTAAGAAGGAGAGGTTCTGATAAATGGCATCTGCCGTGCCTCTATACCAGGAGCTGTTCTCCGCGGTTACCGCAGGAGTAAACAGAAACAATCCACCCTGTTTTCTTCCGAAATCCCACCATTTGGAGGAGCTTAAATGTGCATTTAAGCTTCTGGCGTTATACTGGGTCAGCACGCCGACTCTCTGGATATGAGAGTTCGTCATGTTGCTCAGCGCAAAATCAATACTTCTGTAGCTGCCTGCCACCGGCATCGCGCCGATCGCGCGCTTCTGGGACAGTTCTCTCATCTTGCGGTTATTGCCGCCTGCTAAAATGATACCGATTGCTCTCACTGTTTGTCACCTGCCTTAATCAATGTTTTGCCGCTTGCCAGATATCCATCCGGATAATCGTCTGCTGTCGTAATGCCGAATACAACGGAATTCTTGCCTACAGATACATTGGCAGGCACAACGCTCTTCTCACCAACAGTGACAATACCGTCGCAGTAAATATGCGGTGCAGTATCGTTCGGTGCTTCCTCCCCGACGCCCAGTCTGACGTGATCACCGATCTTCGTGTTTTCCGCTACGATTGCCTTGCTAAGCTCACAGCTCGCCCCAATCTCTGTATTGTTCATGATAATGGAGTCACGCACAACCGTATCTTTACCGATCGTAACACCGCAGCCGATTACAGAGTTATAAACCTGTCCGTAAATCTCAGAGCCTTCTCCGACGATACTGCGTTCGATCACACCGCCCTTTGCAACGTACTGAGGAGGCAGGATCTCGCTCTTTGTATAAATCTTCCAGTATTCTTCATAAAGATTAAACTCCGGAACAACATCGATCAGCTCCATATTCGCTTCCCAGTAGGAGGTCAGGGTTCCGACATCTTTCCAGTAACCGTTAAATTCATATGCATACATCGGTGCGCCGTTTTTATGACAATAAGGGATGACATGCTTGCCAAAATCCAGGTTTGGCTGATCTGCATTATCGATCAGTGCCTGCTTCAGCGTTTTCCAGTTAAATATGTAAATACCCATGGATGCAAGGTTACTGCGCGGGTTGGCAGGCTTCTCCTCAAAATCCACGATCCGCTTGTTCTCATCGGTGATCATGATACCGAAGCGCTTGGCTTCTTCCATCGGAACCGGCATAACGGCGATCGTACACTCTGAACCGTTCTGCTTGTGGAAATCCAGCATCACTTCATAATCCATCTTATAAATATGGTCGCCGGAAAGAATCAGCACATATTCCGGGTTAAAGCCCTCCATATATTCGATATTCTGATAGATCGCGTTTGCTGTACCGGTGTACCATTCGCTGTTTTCATTTTTTTCATAAGGAGGCAGAACAGTAACACCTCCGATATTCCTGTCCAGATCCCATGGAATACCGATCCCAATATGCGTATTCAGCCGCAGAGGCTGATACTGTGTCAATACACCGACTGTATCAACACTAGAATTGATACAGTTGCTTAATGGGAAATCAATGATCCGATATTTTCCGCCAAATGAAACTGCAGGCTTGGCTACCTTTGCAGTCAGCACGCCCAGTCGGCTTCCCTGCCCGCCTGCCAGTAACATGGCAATCATTTCCTTCTTAATCATGTCCTCACCTCATTGTTTCTATCAACTTTCCCACGGCTGTCGCCGGGCTTAAGAAAAGTATATCACACGCATCTGTAAAAGTGAATAATAATTTTACATTTGCACGCCCTTTTCGACCTTTTTTCTTGTGAAATATAGACACAAATCAAATTAGTAGGTTTATGTTTTTATTCAAAATATTCAATTTTCTCACACTATCGCTTCCATTTCCTTCTTGAATTATTCACAAAATGTCCTTTTTCGTCTTTTCCGGTATGTTTTGTCAACCGATAACACATTGTTATTTTGTCGAAGAAAAAAAACGCTGCAGACGGCGCCGAAGTTTCTATTTGTTTTTTCAGAGAGTTTGCGCTACAATTGACCCAGTACAGTATTCCAATTCAGAAATGGAGATTCTTTATGTATCAGGTAGATTTTAACCATCCAATTCACGTTTATTTTATCGGCATCGGCGGCATCAGCATGTCCGGCCTCGCCGAAATTCTTTTATCCGAGGGCTTTACCGTATCCGGCTCCGACTGGAACCGCTCTGCCCTGACCGAGCACCTCGAAAAAAGCGGCGCACACGTCAACTATGGCAAGCCCCAGAAAGCGGAAAACATCACAGACGACATCGACCTCGTCGTATACACCGCCGCAGTACATGCAGATAATCAGGAATTTTCCCGTGCCAAAGAGCTGCAGCTTCCCATGCTGTCCAGAGCGGAATTTCTCGGACAGCTGATGAAAAACTACGACACGCCGATCGCTGTCAGCGGCACCCATGGCAAAACGACCACCACTTCCATGATTTCCGAGATTCTGCTGCAGGCAAATACCGACCCGACCCTTTCTATCGGCGGCATTTTGAAATCCATCCACGGCAATATCCGCGTCGGCCACTCCGGTCTGTTCGTCGCAGAGGCATGCGAATATACCAACAGCTTTTTAAGCTTTTTCCCGAAAATCGGCATCATCTTGAATATCGAAGAAGACCATTTGGACTTCTTTAAAGACCTGGCAGATATCCGTGCTTCGTTCCGCAAATTTGCACAGCTTCTGCCTGCGGACGGCACGCTGTTTATCAACGGCGACATCGAAAACTGGCAGGAGATCACAGAGGGTCTGGCATGCCGCGTCGTTACGTTCGGCACAACCTCTGCTTCCGACTATTATCCCTCCGATATTTCCTATAATAAAACAGCGGACGCAACCTTTACCGTGCACAGCTTAAACGGTCAGACCAGACAGCTTACGCTCGGCGTTCCCGGGGAGCACAATATCTCCAATGCCCTCGCTGCAGTCGCCCTGTCCGATCTGCTTAGCATCGATTATCGGGATACCGCGGAAGCGCTGCTGAACTTCCGCGGGACTGACCGCAGATTCGAATATAAAGGAACGATAAATGGTATAACAATTGTGGACGATTACGCACACCACCCGACCGAAATCGCCGCTACCCTGCACGCTGCGCTCAATTATCCGCACAAGACGCTCTGGTGCATTTTCCAGCCTCACACCTACACCAGAACGAAAGCGTTTTTACCTCAGTTTGCCAAGTCCCTCGCGCTGGCGGATAAGGTCATCCTCGCAGACATCTACGCCGCCCGTGAAACCGACACCCTCGGCATCAGCTCTGCCGATCTGCAGGCTCTGGTACAGAAAGAGGGTAAAGAATGTTTTTATTTCCATACATTCGAGGAAATTGAAGACTTCGTTTTAAAAAATTGTATCAACGGAGACCTGTTGATAACTATGGGAGCCGGAGATGTTGTAAATATCGGCGAAAACCTGCTTTCCAGATAACTTATCCACATTATCCACAGTCAGAACGTGGAAAACTTTCCTCTCTGGCTGTGGATATTTTTTTCCAAAAAAAGATGATATTTCTGCGCCTTTGACAATCTTTTACACATTTTCCACATTATCCACATCCACGAAAACCCCAGTGTTTATCAGCCCTGAGCCGGAAACTTCCTGTTTCCTTTTTAAAATGTCTGTGTTAAAATGGGGCTTGCCAAAAGGAATTGAAAAGTTTTCCACAGTCTGCAGGACGCAGACAAACTGCAGCAATTTTTACAAAGAACCGGGAATACTAGTATGAGTGAGATTTTTTTGTGCGGCGGAGCAGCGGATGCTACCGTCCTTTCCAACGTTTTTATCGATGAATATTTAAAAGATGCCAACGATGCACAGTTAAAGGTGTATCTTTTTCTCGTGCGCCGTCTGCAGGCAGGCGATCCTGTCAGCATTTCGGACATGGCAGACCGCTTTAATCATACGGAAAAGGACATTCTGCGCGCCCTCTGCTACTGGGAAAAGTGCGGCGTCCTGACGCTTAAGCTTTCGCCCGACCGCACAACCCTGCAGCAGATCCGTCTGCTCCCCCTTTCCAAGGGGAAGAGACAGGACGCAGGACAAGCTGATTTTTCTACGGAGCAGACCACCGGACATATTTCACGCGACGTCGGACGGCTTGCGGACACGACTCGCAGCTCTGATGCCGAACGCTTTGGCGACGCAGCCCGCAATTCTGAGCAAGGCGCTGACGCGACCCTGCCCGGAGCAGCCGCGCGCGATACGTCCAACACTGCGGCTGCTCCCTCCGGACGCACGGCCGCACCGCAGATCCGCAGCGTTACGATGCTTTCCCACCAGTCCCTTGAACCTGCCGATCCCTATGCCAAACCAGCTTACAGTCTGGACGAGCTCAAATCGTTCCAACAGCAGGAGAATACTGCGCAGCTGATTTTCATCGCAGAGCAGTATCTCGGACGCACGTTAAGCCCCGCCGATATGAAGTCGATCCTCTTTTTCACGGATAAGCTCCATTTCTCCGATGACCTGATCGACTATCTGCTGCAATACTGCGTCGAGCGCGGCAAAAAGGATTTCCGCTACATTGAAAAGGTCGCGATCGCCTGGGCGGAAGCCGGGATCACGACACCTGCCCAGGCAGAAGGTCATGTTTCCCGTTACGACAAGAACGTCTATTCCATTATGAACGCACTCGGCAAGACCAATACCCCCGCACGCAATGAGCTCGCCTATATCCGCCGCTGGACAGAGGAATTTTGCTTTGAGCTCGACGTTATTTTAGAAGCCTGCGGACGCACCGTCCTGGCTACCGACAGACACCGCTTCGCCTATGCAGACAGCATCCTCGCTGCCTGGTACAAGGCAGGCGTCCACCATGTCGCGGACATCGCCAGACTCGACAGCTCCTATCAGAAAGAGCGTGCATCTCGCCCGGCGCGCAGCGGCTCCACAGCAGAATATAACAGTTTCATGCATTCCAGCTATGATTTCGACGCGCTTGAAGAGGCGCTTTTGAAACAGTAAGGAGGTTTGATGTGGCACTGACTGTTTCCCAATACAATTCCATCCTGCGGCAATACGAAGAACATCAGACCCGCAACCGCCATCTGCACGATCAACGGCTGCATCACATTTATGAGACAGTCCCCGGCTATCAGGCCCTCGACGAAGCCGTTGCATCCACCTCTGTCGCACAGGGCAAAAGGATGCTCGCAGGGGATACAAATGCGCTTGCACAGCTCAAAGACCAGCTCAAAGACCTTGCACAGAAACGTGCCTCTCTTTTGCTGGAAAACGGCTACCCGACAGATTTTCTCGATCCGATCTACGACTGTCCTGACTGTCAGGACACCGGCTATGTGAACGGTCAGAAATGCCACTGCTTCCGTCAGGCAGAGATCGCGCTTCTTTACGAACAGTCCAACCTGAAACGAATGCTCGAAAAAGAAAACTTCGGCACGCTCTCCTATTCCTTTTTTCAGGGAGACGAACTGACTTCCTATCGCCAGGCTGTCGAAAAATGTAAAAATTTTTGCACAAATTTTAAAACGTCCTACCAAAACCTTTTCTTTTATGGTACAGTAGGTACGGGCAAGACATTCCTGACCAATTGCATTGCAAAGGAATGTATCGAGCAGGGCTGTTCTGTGCTTTATTTCAGCGCAGCATCCCTTTTCGACTTACTCGCCAGGAACACGTTTGACTATAGGGCACGGGAAGAGCTTTCCGCACTCTGTGCGGATCTCTACAGCTGCGATCTGCTCGTTATCGACGATCTCGGCACCGAAACTGCCACGGCAGTGACGCTCTCCCATTTCTTTACCTGTTTGAACGAACGTCTGCTCCGGCAGAAATCCGTTATCATTTCTACCAATCTTTCTCTGGAAGATTGCAGAAACCGTTATCAGGACCGAATTTTTTCCAGAATTGCCAGCAATTTTGAATTCTGTAAACTCACCGGCCCTGATATTCGTATGTGTAAAAAGGTATCCGCTGTCTCGGGTCCGGTCCGCTGACACAGATATCCAAAATATTAACTTTTACCTTCAGAAAGTGAGGAACTTCCATGATGGAACGTGAAGAAACCAGAAATCTCGAAACCATTCCGGTTGGCTCCCTGGGGATTATCCCGTTAAGGGGTTGCGAATCCCTTGCACAGAGAGTTGACCAGTATCTTGTAAGATGGCGCACCCAGCGCGAGAGCGAGCACAAAGACAGCCTTGCCTTTGCAGGCTACCAGCGTGACTCCTACATTTTAAAAAGCAAGGTGCCGCGTTTTGGTTCCGGCGAAGCCAAGGGCGTTATTCTGGAATCTGTCCGCGGTACGGATCTGTATCTGCTGGTTGACGTAACCAACTACAGCCAGACCTATTCCCTCTGCGGTCATGAAAACCATATGTCTCCTGACGATCATTATCAGGATCTGAAGCGTATCATCGCTGCTGTCGGCGGTAAAGCAAGAAGAATTACCGTTATCATGCCTTTCCTTTATGAAAGCCGCCAGCACAAGCGCACCGCACGGGAATCCTTGGACTGCGCACTCGCTCTGCAGGAGCTGGTAAAGATGGGCGTCGACAACATCATCACCTTTGATGCCCATGACCCGAGAGTCCAGAACTCCATCCCGTTAAACGGCTTCGAAACCGTTCAGGCTTCTTATCAGTTCATCAAAAACCTGCTGCGCACCGAGCCCGACCTGCAGATCGATTCCAACCACATGATGGTTATCAGCCCGGATGAAGGCGGTATGGGACGTGCAATTTACATTGCAAACGTACTCGGTCTGGATATGGGTATGTTCTATAAGAGAAGAGACTACACCAGAGTTGTTAACGGGCGAAATCCGATTGTTGCTCACGAATTCCTGGGTACCAGCGTAGAAGGCAAGGACATGATCATCATCGATGACATGATTTCCTCCGGCGAAAGTGTACTCGAAGTTGCATCCGCATTAAAGCAGCGCGGTGCCCGTAAGATCTTCATCTGCACCACCTTCGGTCTGTTCACAAGCGGTATGGAGAAATTCGACAAGGCTTACGAGGAAGGACTCTTCACAAAAGTTCTGACCACCAACGTCGTATACCAGACACCGGAGCTTCTCTCCAGACCGTACTATATCAGCGTCGATATGAGCAAATACATCGCACTGATCATTGATACACTGAATCATGATATGTCTGTAAGCCATCTGCTGAATCCAGTTGACAGGATTAAACGCTGTGTAAACAAATATATGGCACAGTATGAGAAATAAATAAAATAATTTGAG
>OMDB01001003.1_pt1 | contig 10088 bp, 7 predicted proteins | sample 1645161 | NCBI WGS metagenome assembly OMDB01 (sample SAMEA103958135, study PRJEB25191) | human gut metagenome
ACCGCACGCAGGTGCTGCGGGACTGCGGCATGGTGCTGCCCAAGCACACCTTCTATGTGGACAACATCTTTGTCTACCAGCCCCTGCCCTTTGTCAAGAGCATGTATTATATGGATCTGGACCTGTACCGCTACTTCATCGGCCGGGCCGACCAGAGCGTGAACGAGAGTGTGATGGTCAAGCGGGTGGATCAGCAGCTGCGGGTGACCCGCCACATGATCGACTGCCAGGACCTGGATGCCCTCAAGGGCCAGAAAAAGCTGCGCAGCTATATGCTGCACTACCTCTCCATGATGATGGCCATCAGCGACATCTTCCTGCTGCTGGACGGCAGTGCCGCCGCCAAGCAGAAGGAGAACGAACTGTGGGCCTACCTCAAGGCACACACCAGTGCCGGAGTCTACCGCTCCATCCGCTACGGCTTTGGCGGCGTGACCAACCTGAAGATTCCCAAGGGCGACAAGCTCGTGCTGGGCGGTTACCGCATTGCACAGAGGATTTTTAAATTCAATTAACAAATGTTGCTTTTCCTCCTCAGATAAGATATACTTTTTAACGTATCTTAATTCCTGAGGAGGATCTTATTTTATGGAGCAATTGCTCATTTGCATGTCTCTTTCGCTCATTGCAGGCCTGTTGGCATCCCGTGCAGCGAAAGCGGTCCGTCTGCCGGCCGTCACCTCTTATCTGGTGGCGGGGCTTCTGCTGGGCCCCTTCTTTCTGGGTCGGCTGGGCCTGAGCGGCTGGGGCTTTGGCTTCGGGAGCCTTGCACAGGTCGAGAGCTACGGCATCATCACACAGGTGGCACTGGGCTTCATCGCCTTTGTCATCGGCAACGAGTTCCGGCTCAGCGCGTTGGAGAGCATGGGCAGGCAGGCGGTCACTGTGGGCATCCTGCAGGCCGTTATCACCACCGTGCTGGTGGATATCGCTCTGGTGGCCCTGCACTTTGCCCGGCCGGATGTCATCTCAATGGCATCGGCCATCACGCTGGGTTCCATCGCCTCTGCCACAGCCCCTGCCGCCACCCTGATGGTGGTCAAGCAGTACAAGGCAAGCGGCCCCCTGACCCGCCTGCTGCTGATGGTGGTCGCCATTGATGATGCCGTGGGTCTGGTGCTCTTCTCGGCCTCTTTCGGCATCGCAAACGCGCTGGAACAGGGCCGCATCGACCCCATCAGCATCCTTCTGGAGCCTCTGGTGGAGATCGTACTCAGCCTGGGTCTGGGCGCGCTGGCCGGTCTGCTGCTCAACCAGCTGGAGATTTACTTTCACTCCCGCTCCAAGCGCATGAGCCTTTCGGTGGCCTTTGTGCTGCTGGCGGTGGGCCTTTCCATGGTCAGCTTTGAGGTCGGCCCAATCCACTGCAGCTTCTCGCTGCTGCTGGTCTGCATGATGACCGGCACCGTGTTCTGCAACATCTGCCCCACTTCCGATGAGCTGATGGACCGCCTGGACCGCTGGGTAAGCCCGGTGAACATCCTGTTCTTCGTGCTGTCCGGCGCGGAGCTGGATCTGAACATCCTCGCAAACCCCATGGTCCTGCTCATTGGTGCCGTCTATATCGCTTCCCGCTCTCTGGGCAAGATCTCCGGCTCCTATGTCAGCTGCAAGGCCACCCGCTGCAGCGAGAAGATCCAGAAGTACCTGGGCATCACCCTGCTGCCGCAGGCCGGTGTGGCGCTGGGCATGGCCGCCGAGGCTGCCGAGCTTTCCGACGGCCACATGGTGCGCAACGTGGTGCTCTTCTCGGTGCTGGTGTACGAGCTGGTGGGCCCGACCCTGGCCAAGCTCAGCCTGACCGCCGCAGGCGAGATCATTCCCGAGGGCCGCACGAGCGCCCGTACCGCCAACAAGCCGGAGGAGCCAGTGTCTGTTAAGTAGTCATCGGCTTCTCTATCTAAGAAATTAACGACAAAAGCCTCCCCTGCAGCGCTATTCTTCTGCACAGGGAGGTTTTGTTCTGTCCGGAAATGTGTTTTCTTTTACCAGATGGGAAAATGCCGTTTCCTCAGGCTGATCTTCCGCGTTTCGTCATCATATTCCGCCTGCCACACCTCCAGTTCCTTCGGGTCCCGCCCTGCTTCCTCCATAGATTTTCGCAAGGTTCGGAAAATCTGCATCTTATCAGCTTCCGATGTCTTGATACCAAAGATCACGCCCTCCAGGATTGCTGGGTCGTATCCCACATAGCGCTCTGCCTCCGTGTGCTGATGAAAACTGTCATTCATAAGCAGTCGATATTCCTGTTCATGGCTCCAGGCAGGAAGCTTCGTCAAATATTTCTCCTGCTGGTCTTTCCAATACTGCACCCGCCACGCATCCTTGTCGTAAAGTTCTAGAATCCGGCTTCGTTCACCTTTGGACGAAACCATCCAGGATTCAATCTGCGAAAAAGTCAGCCGTCCCAATGATTCAAAAAAGTTGCGCTTTACCTGCTCGTCCGTATAACGAACTGGGTAGACCGGGTCATCCCGAAAACCGCAGGAATATCCGCTACTTGAACTCCAGCTTTCGGCTGTTTTTACACGAAGAGTCTGCTTTCCATTTTCTTCGTTGGCACGGTAGACTAGACAGACACCGCAGTGATTTTGCGCATAATTTCCCCACATGGCCGAGTTTGTTCCGTCGGTGGAAAAGCACATCATAAACATTCTGGGGTAGGGCAGTTCCTGCAGACCAGCAATATAAAGGGCCGGAAATCCCAGCCTCACCTTCAGCCAGAGCCTCCGCTTCCGGGCATTTGGTTCGTTTGCCTCGATCTCCTGTTCCAGTTTCAGAAAACTGCTTTCCAGTGTTTCTTCATAAACCTCAAAAGCTGCCTTCATCATTTTTATCAGCGGACTTTCAAGATTTCCAAAGCCTCCCGTCTTTTCCCAGTCGACCTTTTCGCTGATTGACACCACCGGCCCGCCCTGCTCCCCTGGCAACGTTTTCCGTTTGTGCATGTCGTCCAGACAAATTTTGATTGCATCCTCATGGCAGAGCCGCAAAATTTGCCTCAAGCGGTGGGCATTCATTTCGGTCTCCGTATTTCCTAGATCTACTATCAGCTTCTGCACCAATGCTGTCTGTACAAAACGATCCGATAATTCTTTCCAGACCTGCCCCAGCGGAACATCATCAAAGCAGTGAATATCCGGAATAACTGCCCTCTCTGCCAAAAGTTCCTCGCTTGCATTCAATTGAATGCCAACTACAGCATAGTATACACTGCAGATATAGTTCCGGAACAGTCCCTCCCACGCCGGACAATCGCCTTTCCAGTAAATCTGAGCATAGCCCTCCAAGGGATCATTCAATTCGTTCCGGTCCGCATAGCGGAATGTACGGCACTCGATCTCCTTTCGTGCGCTTTCCACTGATCGGTAGTGATACAAGTTCATTCTTCTCTCCTCCTTCAAAGAACAAAGATCCCGGAGGGCGTTTCTGCCCTCCGGGATCTTTACTTATTTCAGCACGATCTCATCGTTCTCAGCATCCACGGTCAGAGTGGAGCCGGAAACAAGGGTGCCGTCGATGATCTTTTCAGCGGCGGGGTCCTCCACAGCCTTGCGGATGGTCCGGCGCAGGTCGCGGGCACCAAACTTGCCGCCCTGGCTCTTGTGCACCAGCGCTGCCAGTGCCGCCGGGGTATAGCTGTAGGCAATGCCCTTGGCCTCCATGCTGGGCTTGTACTCGTCCAGCATCAGGGCGGCAATGCCCTGCAGGGTCTCCTCGCTCAGCGGCTTGAAGGTGATGACCTCATCCACGCGGCCCAAAAACTCAGGGCGGAGGAACTGGCTCAGTGCCTTGCGGCTCTTCTCCTCGTTCCGCTCCTCCTCGCTGCGGTTGAAGCCCAGACTTGCGGTGGTCTGGTCGCTGCTGCCCGCATTGGAGGTCATGCAGATGACGGTGTTGGAGAAATCCACGGTGCGGCCCTGGGCATCGTTGATCTTGCCCTCGTCCAGGATCTGCAGCAGGATATTCATCACATCGGGGTGGGCCTTTTCGATCTCATCGAACAGCACCACGCTGTACGGGCGGCGGCGGACCTTTTCGGTCAGCTGACCCGCCTCCTCGTAGCCCACATAGCCCGGAGGGGAACCGATCATGCGGGACACCGCGTACTTCTCCATATACTCGCTCATATCCAGCCGGATCAGGGGGTCGGGGCCGTCAAAGAGCTGGTTTGCCAGCTGTTTCACCAGCTCCGTCTTGCCCACACCGGTGGGGCCCACAAAGATGAAGCTGGCCGGACGGCGGCGGCCCGAAAGGTCGGCGCGGCTGCGCTTGACCGCCTGCGCCACCAGATGCACGGCATCGTCCTGACCGATGATCTTCTTTTTCAGCTCGGTCTCAAGGCTGGCGAGCTTTGCATACTCGGTCTCCCGGATCTTCACCGCCGGGATGCCCGTCCACAGCTCAATGACCTTGGCCACATCGTCCATGGTCACCTGGATCTCCCCGGCCGCAGCCTGCTTGGCGGGCAATTCCCGCTCCAGCTGTGCCATCCGGGTCTTGCGCTCTGCCACACGCTCGTAATCGATGGGCTCGTTCACATCGGCGTTTTCCATGTCGGCCTCTTCCTGCTTGAGGGCCTCCAGTTCCTTCTGCATGGTCAGGTACTCGGAGATGACCGGGTGGGCCAGATTACAGCAGGCACAGGCCTCGTCCAGCAGGTCGATGGCCTTGTCGGGCAGATAGCGGTCGGTGATATACCGCTCGCTCAGGGTCACGGTGGCGTTCAGCACATCGGCGGGCACCTGCACATGGTGGTGCTCCTCGTAGTAGTGCTTGATGCCGTTCATCACGGCCAGCGTATCGGAGACACTGGGCTCCTCGACCCGGACAGGCTGGAAGCGGCGTTCCAACGCCTGATCCTTCTCGATATACTTGCGGTACTCGTTGAAGGTGGTGGCGCCGATGACTTGGATCTCCCCGCGGGAGAGGGCGGGCTTCAGGATGTTGCCCGCGTTCATGGCACCTTCGCTCTCACCGGCGGAGGTGATGGTGTGGATCTCGTCGATGAACAGGATGACGTTGCCCGCCGCCTTGACCTCACTCAGCAGACCCTTGACCCGCTGCTCGAACTGGCCGCGGAACTGGGTGCCCGCCACAAGGCTGGTCAGGTCCAGCAGGTAGATCTCCTTCTCCTTCAGGCCCGCCGGGACGTCGCCCTTGGCGATCCGCTCCGCAATGCCCTCGGCGATGGCCGTCTTGCCGACACCGGCTTCGCCGATGAGGCAGGGGTTGTTCTTCTGGCGGCGGCTCAAGATCTGGATGGTGCGGTAAATTTCCCGGTCCCGCCCGATGATGTCATCCAGCTTGCCCTCCTTCGCCTTGCGGGTCAGGTTCTCGCAATAGGTATCCAGAAATTTGCGGCGGGGCGGCTTTTTGCCGTTCCTGCCGGGCTTTTTATCTCCCTTGGGGGCCTCCTGCGTGCCGCCGTTCATGCTCAGCGGGAAGGTCGCGCTGGAGCCGGGCATCAGGTCCTCGTCCCCGTCGTCGTCCTCCCGCGGCTGGCCCATGTTCATCATCATCGAGAACGGATTCATGGAGCCGGAGCCGTCGCCCAGCTCCTGCATCATGTTTTCCATCCGGTCCTCCATGTTGTCCATGTCCTCGTCCGACATGCCGAACTGCTTCATCAGGTCCTCCACGGGCTTGATGTGCAGTTCGCGGGCACAGTGTAAGCAGTACCCCTCATTTTTCATCTGGCCGTTCTCCATGCGCTGCACGAAGATGATGGCCGGACGCTTTTGGCATCGAATGCAGACCATAGTTCCTCCTTCAGTTCCGCCCCGTTACAGGAACGGGTTGAACAAATTGAATGCTTTATAGTAAAGGCTGCCGCTCATCACCGTATCGTTGAGAACGGTGAGATTGCCGCCGGTGATGACGATGAGTGCCCAGACCACGCAGAGCACCAGATAGATGTCCACGAGGCTGGCCAGTGCGCCGACGCTCCAGCCAAGTCCGTGGTTGACGGCCCCGATGACCGGGAGCCTGTTCACCAGCCCCAGTACCGTGACCAGCAGACTGACGAGCATCCGCAGCAGGGCGAATGCCACGAAGAACAGCACCAGCGAGATGACGGGCGTCAGCAGCGGGGCCAGCACTTTCTGGACGATGACATCCGCCAGCACCACGGCGTTGTCGCTGAGCACCGCCGAGATGGAGCGCTCACATGCCTCCACGATGGATGCGCGGAAGCTCTCCGGCAGAAAGCCCGCGTACTTGGCCGCGATGCCGGAAAGGCTGACCGCCCCTTCGGCGGAGATGCTGGCCGCGATCTGGTCGCGGAAACTGTTCGCAAAAAACTGCTCGAACACCTGCCCGGCTGCCCAGCCGGAAAACTGCCGGGCCCCGAACAGGCTGACAAGGTTGCCCGTCAGCTGCACGACCGCCGCCAGAAACCCCTTGCGGGCATAGCGGACCGCCAGCAGCAGCCAGACCACCGTACAGATGATATCAAAAATAAATGACGGATTCTTGAACATATAGTATGATCCTTGTTATTTCTGCGGCACTTCCAGTACCTGCGCGGTGTTGCCGCTGAAGAGCAGCAGCTCCTTGGTATCGGCCAGCAGCGCTTGGGGCTTGGCTGCGAGGGTCTGGCTCCACTGCTGCTCGCCGGAGGCGTTGTAACACTCCACCCCGCTGTCGCTGAGCAGGTAGAACAGGCTCCCCGCCCGGACGATGGAATTGGCCGAGGACACCGTGCCGCCGAACTGAACATTCAGGCTCTTATCCAGCAGCACCGCCTGATGCAGCTGGCCGGAACCCAGCAGCAGGGCCACATTCCCCGCCGCATCCACCGAAATATCCTTCAGGGTGTTTCCCGCAAATTCGTAGGCTGCGCGCTCGCCGCCGCCCCCATTGTAAAGGACAGCGCGGGAGTCGTAGACCGCCAAGATCGTGGAGGCCGAGGTCCACCCCAGCCACTGCGGCACGCCGCTCTGGTTGGCAAGGCTCACGGGGTCGCCCGACGCCAGATTGACGAGGTAGAGGTTCGTCATCATCTGTCCGCCGCCCGCCGTGACCGCTGCCGCCGCCAGCTTCCGCCCGTCGGGGGAAAAAGCCATCCGCAGGGGGGTGCCGTCGTTGGAGCTCATGCTCCAGCTCAGCACCTGCTCCATGTTGGAGTTGTAGATGAGCAGCTCTGCCATGGCACTGACGTCCTCGGTGACCACGGCCAGATTGCCGTTGTCCGCCATGGCGCAGAGGAAGATGCTGTTCTCCAGCTGCTTTGTGTAAAGGTTCTGGGTGCGGCTCTCTACCCGCAGCTCATTGCCGGAGCGGTTGTAGAGCACAAAGCGATTCTTCCCCGCTGCCAGTGCCGGGCGGGCGTAGCCGCTCTGGATGCTGTTCAGCTTTTTGCCGCTGCGGGAGTAGACGACGCAGCCCTCCTTGCCCAGCTCGACGAAGCTGCCGGTCAGCGATTCCACCTGCGTCACTTCCGAGACACCGGTCTGCTGCGGCCAGCCCGCGCCGGGCAAAAGGGCGATGCGGGCCGTGTCGATGAAATCTTTCGCCATCGCCACCGAGCTGCCCACAAGGCCGGTGGCGAACAGCACGATGCCCGTCAGCAGCACCAGCAGCACCGCCGTGCGGCGGATGCGCTTATTGCGCGCCCTCTGCCGTGCCTGTTCGAGGTATTCGACGCGCCCCGCCGAAAGCGGTTCGTCGTTTTCTGCACGACTGCGAGTAAATTTTCCCATCAGTTTCGCCTCTCAGTTATAATTCACGCACTTCAAAAACAGCCCCTGTGCGGGCAGAGTAGGCCCCGCCTTGCTGCGGTCGCGGCTGGCGAGGATGGCGGGCACCGCTTCGGGGTCCAGCCGCCCGGCCCCGGCCTCGCACAAGGTCCCGGCAAGGATACGCACCATATTGTAAAGGTAGCCGTCCGCCGTCACAGTGATCTCCAATTCGTCACCTTTCCGCACAACATTACAATCTGTAATGGTACGGACGGTGTCGCCGTGGGCCGCAGCCGAGCTGCCCGCCGCGCAGAGGGCCAGAAAATCGTGCTTCCCGACGAAGAGCCGGGCCGCTTGCTGCATCTTTGCCTCATCCAGCCGCCGGGGCACGCGGGTGTAGTACTTCGCGTCGAAGGGCGAATCGATGGGGCTGTTGTGGATGCGGTAGAGGTAGGTCTTGGTGTGGGCCGCGTACCGGGCGTGAAAATCCTCCGGCACGATGCGGGCCGACAGCACCCGGATATCCGGCGGCAGATGCTGGTTGAGCGCCAGCGGGAACTTTGCCGCCGGGATGCGGGTATCGGCGTGGAAGTTGAGCTTGAAGCCCAGCGCGTGCACCCCGGCATCGGTGCGGCTGCAGCCCTTGATGTCGGGCCGGGTGCCCAGCACGGCTTCCAGCCCATCCTGAAAGGTCTGGGCTACGCTCCGCCCGTTGGGCTGGACCTGAAAACCGCAGTAATTGGTGCCGTCGTAGGATAGAATGAGTAGGTAGTTCATGGATACTCCTTCCGTCATCGCTGCGCGGTGCCACCTCCCTCTAAGAGGGAGGCTTCACAGCTTTCCGGTATGCTAAGGCTCCCTCGCCGAGGGAGCTGTCTGCGAAGCAGACTGAGGGAGTTCTTAAAAATTCGGGAACACCAGCCGGGAGGACAGGATCACCACAAAGCAGACGATGCAGACGGCAAGGTCGATGTAATCCTGCTTGGTGCAGCGCAGCACCTTCAGGCGGGTGCGGCCGTCGCCGCCGCGGTAGCAGCGGCACTCCATGGCCATGGCCAGCTCGTCGGCGCGGCGGAAAGCCGAGATGAACAGCGGGATCAGCACCGGAACCAGCGCCTTGACCCGCTCGGTCATGGTGCCGCTGTCCAGCATGGCGCCGCGGGCCTTCTGGGCGTTCATGATCTTGTCGGTCTCCTCGATCAGGGTCGGGATGAACCGCAGGGCGATGCTCATCATCATGGCCAGCTCATGCACCGGGAAGTGGAGCCTGCCCAAGGGCTTGAGCAGCTGCTCGATGGCATCGGTCAGCACAATGGGGCTGGTGGTGTAGGTCAGCAGACTGGTGCCCGCGATCAGTGCCATGACGCGCACCGCCATCAGCACGGCGTAGCGCACGCCCTCGGCGTAGATGTTCAGGACCCAGAAATGCACCAGCGGCTCCCCTTCGCCGGAGACGAAGAAGAGGTTGAGCACCGCTGTAAAAATGATGATGGGCAGAATGGGCTTCAGGCTCTTCAGGATCATCTTGAAGGGGATCTTCGCCACGGCGTACATCGCCGCGAGGAAGAGGATAGACAGCGTCAGGCCCAAGGGGTTGGACGCCGCGAAGAGCAGAATGATATAAACGATGGTCAAAACCAGCTTGAGCCGGGGGTCAAACCGGTGCACAAGGCTGCTGCCCGGAAAGTGCTGGCCGATGGTGATATCTCTCAGCATTCGGACACGCCCCCTTTCACGCCCTCTTTACGAGGCAGGATGAGGCTCTCGCCCGCGTCCCGCCGCTTCTTGGCCTCCAAGATCATCTTGACGGCGTAGGGCACGGTGTACACGTCCGCCGGGACGTCCACGCCCATCTCCCGCAGCTTGAGGAAAATTTTCGTCACCTGCGGCACGCTCAGGCCCAGCTCCAGCAGCTCCGGAGCACGGGCAAAGACGTTCTCCACGGTGTCGTACATCGCGATCTTCTTATTGGACATGACCAGCACCCGGTTGGCGTACTTGGCAATGTCCTCCATGCTGTGCGAGACCAGCAGCACGGTGGTGCCGGTCTTTTTGTGGTAGTCCTTCACTTCGGACAAAATTTCATCCCTGCCTTCGGGGTCGAGGCCGGCAGCGGGCTCGTCCAGCACAAGGATGCGGGGCTTCATCGCCATGACGCCCGCCACGGCGACGCGGCGCTTCTGGCCGCCGGACAGCTCAAAGGGGCTGCGCTCCAACAGCGCTTCATCGAGGCCGACGAATTCTGCCGCCTCGTGGACGCGCTTATCGACCTCCGCCTCGTCGAGGCCCATATTCTTCGGGCCGAAGGCGATGTCCTTATAGCACGTTTCCTCAAAGAGCTGGTACTCCGGGTACTGGAACACCAGACCCGTCAGGAAACGGAAATCCCGGATCTTTTCCGGCTCG
>OMDB01001005.1_pt1 | contig 10041 bp, 8 predicted proteins | sample 1645161 | NCBI WGS metagenome assembly OMDB01 (sample SAMEA103958135, study PRJEB25191) | human gut metagenome
AACCAACCACTTTCTGTGGCTGTGTTCAAAATGAACACGACCACATCTTGTGGATATTTTTAGAGCAATCCACAAGAACGGTGGGATTTACAAAAAAATACCACTGTATGCAGAATTCGTCAAGAGGGTTTTAGAAAATTTATTGAAGTGAAGAGGGAATAGTATGACATATCTTGCGAGTATAGGAATAACTAACGCGGTACTGGCCTGCATTTCCTGTTCAGAGAATGGACATAGGAAAGCCCGATGACAGCAAAACGACAACGATTTTTGCATAAAGAACATCGTTCAGCACTACATTGATTATATATCTCTACATTGCCATCGGCCTTGATCTGGACGGCCGCAAAGATGTTCTGGGCATGTGGGTCGGCGAGAATGAGAGCGCAAAGTTCTGGGCGACCGTACTGAATGGTCTGAGAAATCGGGGCGTAGAGGATATTTTTATCGCGTGTACAGACAATTTGAATGGTTTCGATACAGCCATCCATGCAGTGTTCCCGGAAACGGAGATTCAGAACTGCATGATTCACCAGCTGCGGAATTCCAGCAAATACGTTTCTTACAAAGACCTGAAGGCTCTCACGTCCGATCTGAAAGCCGTGTATGCAGCAGTGGACGAACAGGCTGCTCTGGACGCTTTGGAGACTTTTGCGCAGAATTGGGACAATAAATATCCCAAGATCGCAAAATCGTGGCAGGAAAACTGGACGAACCTCAGCACCTACTTCAAATATCCTCAGGAAGTCCGCCGTCTGATCTATACCACGAACACGATCGAGGGCTTTAACCGGCAGCTGCGGAAGGTTACAAAATCCAAGAGCGTTTTCCCCACAGACGACAGTCTGCTGAAAATGCTGTATCTGGCGATGATGGATATTACGAAAAAGTGGACGGGTCGGCGGCAGGACTGGAGCCGCATTCATGCGCAGTTGTCCATCTATTTCGCTGAGCGTATGCCGGATTAACACCTGCTGCGGAGGAATGTCAAGGGTATATGAACGGCTTCGCCGCCCTTGACATTCCCCCTTGTCGGCGTTATGTTGTTGTTAAGGTGACAGCCGGTTTCGCCGTCTGCCGCCTCATATTAAAATTGCTCTTGTTTTATAGCTGTCTGGACTTTACACAAAATTTGGGAGAGACCCGATTTTGCGGATAACAGGGAATGGATATTGACATTTCGCACAAACTGACGACTTGTTTCTGAACCTTTTGACAAAATTTGCCAAAAGCTATTTACGCTTGACACGATATCTGCTATGATAAAAGATACAACAAAGAATAGTGGTGCCATAAATAAGTTGAATAAAAACAAATTTGTCATAAGGAGGTGTACAGAAAAATAATTTGATTTCAGCCTGATTCGCATGGTAGGAGGAATAGCGGATCGGCGAGCGGTGTGAAGAGCACCTTACATAGAGTTGATTTAGATTATCTAATTTCATGATGATAGAACCACAGTTATAAGTTTGGTTCTTATTTCAAAGTCAATGATATGTAGGTCGCAGTGCGCTCGTTTGTGGGTTGAAAGACAGTTATCGTTCTGATACACACGGCTTTTTAAGAACATATGCTGGAGATCCGACATGGGTTCCGGGGACAGATTTTGATTACTAACAAAGGGGTATGACTAGTGAATTATAAAACAAGAGGTAACTCGTCACCTCAGGGAAAAGTTGCCACAGTGGGGTCAGGTACCGGAAATTTTTATTTTTATTTGAAAAATATTTGAAAAATTAGCAAATTTATTGTGCCTGGGCTAGCCGTCGCGTTAGCGACTTGGTACAATTATACTATATATAGGGAAATGAGGATGATGCATATTTATAGACAGTCTTTATGGTAAAGGATAGTATTTTTCGAAATTTTAGAATGGCATCAGAACAGCTTCCGGTTGTATATGCGTTCATGAAGTTGAAAGAAATATTTTATGCAATGTAGAAATGGTCCTGTTATATATAGATATACAAAGAAAATGGGGGATAGATATGTTATTTGATATTCAAGATGATGTATTAATAAAATATACAGGTTGTGAAAAACTGATTAATGTGCCTGATGGTGTAAAGATTATTAGTTCAACTGCATTTAAAAATTGCACTAATGTAGAAGAAATAATGCTTCCGTCATCTGTAATTGAAATTGAGAAAGAAGCATTTAGAGAATGTTATGGGTTACGTTCGATAACTATCCCTGAAGGTGTCCAAGAATTAAAATATGGTACTTTTTGGGCATGTGATTCTCTGGAAAATGTAGTTCTCCCATCAAACTTAATTTCTGTAGGACCGTATTGTTTTTATATGTGCAGTGCGCTTGTAACAGTTATAATCCCTGACCAAGTTCGATCAATATCTAGTGGTGCGTTTTTTAGATGTAGTTCTTTAAAGAAGATTATTTTGCCGAAAGGAATATGTTGTATTGAATATGAAACATTCAGAGAATGTAAAAAACTTAAGACAATAAATTTTCCCGAGAAATTAAAAAGTATTAAAGAGGAAGCATTTGAGGAATGTACTAGTATAAAAGATATTTGTTTGCCTGAAGGTATTGAGGAAATAGATAAATGGGCATTTAAGGATTGTAAAAATCTGATAAATGTTAGTTTACCCAAAACTATTTCAAGATTGGGTATGGGAGCTTTTTGGGGATGTAAAAAGCTCACAAATATTTGTCTTGGACCTAATATAGAGAGGATACCGGATAGTTTGTTCTATGAATGCATATCACTTAAGGAAATTGTAATTGAGGGAAAAATTAACGAAGTTGGGGAAGATGCGTTCTGGGAAACTGAGTATCGTAAAAGTAATGAAGTTATTATTTTAAATTCTATATTGCTTTCATATAGTGGTAGTAGCTCTGAGTTTATTATTCCGGATTCCGTGGTGAGTATTGCAGAAGGAGCATTTAGGGCTTGCACATCATTAACATATATATTTGTACCGGATTCTGTACAGATTATCGGAAAAGGTGCGTTTAGAGATTGCGTAAACTTGCGCAGTATTCGTTTGCCAAATATGTTGGAAAAAGTGGAAGAGGAATTATTTGAGGGATGCAAATCTATGGAGTTTATTGACATACCAGACTCTGTAACTTCGATAGGGAAAAGTTGTTTTTACGGTTGCAAGGCAATAAAGCAGGTTTATCTACCTAAACAATTGAAGTTCATAGATGAATATGCTTTTGCTGGTTGTGAAGAATTAGCGAGTATAGAAATTCCAGAAGGTACTGTAGCTATAAAAAGTAAAGCATTTATGAGATGTAAAAACTTAGTGTCAGTAGCATTTCCTAAAGTCATGGATGAAATAGGAGATGAGTGTTTTTCAGAATGTCTTAAATTACAAGATATTGAACTTCCGTCTGGATTAAAATCGGTTAATTATAGGTGCTTTTATAATTGTAGCCAATTAAAGGCAGTGGTAATCCCGGAAGGCGTAGAAAAAATCAGCATACAAGCATTTTTAAAATGCCATCGTTTGAAAAGGGTTCATTTAGCTTCTACGGTAACAGAAGTGTACAAAGGGGCATTTCAATATTGCAAACAACTTGATGTAGTAGAAGCACCAGAAAAATTGTGTTTATATTCAGAGAGTGAGGCATTTGCGGATGAAATCCGTAATGGTTTAGGCGTTCGTCGGGATGCACCAGGTCAAACAAGGTATCCAATGATAATTCGATATTAGCTACTGACAGAAAATCTGTCACTTCACATAAAGCAAAAACTGAATATGTGAGAAATATTTTTTATTTTATAACATTTGTTCAGGTGTCAAAAGGGGTCTCTCCCAAATTTTGTGTAAAGTCCAGACAGCTATAAAACAAGAGCATTTTTAATATGAGGCGGCAGACGGCGAATCCGGCTGTCGCCTTAACAACAACATAACGCCGGCAAGGGGGAATGTCAAGGGCGGCGAAGCCGTTCATATACCCTTGACATTCCTCCGCAGCAGGTGTTAATCCGGCATACGCTCAGCGAAATAGATGGACAGCTGCGCATGGATGCGGCTCCAGTCCTGCCGCCGACCCGTCCACTTTTTCGTAAGCCTGCTCAAAGCCCTCTGGGTCTTCGAGAATCCAAATTGTACTTTCGTCGTTGGCAAGGTCGGTGTTCAGATGGGTGCATGGAATTACAACATTCGGGCAGATTTTGCCCAGAACAGCCCGATCTACCCGCAGGATTGCGACAGCCGCACCGGCGTGTACAGTGTAGCTGTCACCGGCAGCATTCCGGGCATCTGCTTTGCAGGTGACAGCATGACCTTCTCGGCACTGCCCTATACGCCCCACGAGCTGGAAAATGCCCGGCATCTCTATGAGCTGCCCCGGGACGGCAATAAGACGGTTGTCCGCTGCGCGGCCTTCCAGCGGGGCGTGGGCGGCGATAATAGCTGGGGCGCAAAGCCCCATGAGAACGTCTGCTTTACCATAGAAAAGGAAATACGGTTCCGCTTTGCGTTGAGCAAACAGATTTGAATGATTCATCGGTGATGAAGAAGGTGGTGTTCATGTTGGAAACCACCTTCTTCTGCTATAATAATACAAATATAACAAATATACCTTGCAATTTATTGCAAAGTATGGTATATACATTATACGAAACATTGCCTTGAAAGAACGCTCCACCGTTCAATGATGTATAAAGTGAGGTACCTGCCATGACCGCTGTGATCTATGCCCGCTATTCATCGGACAACCAGCGCGAAGAATCCATTGAAGGTCAGATCCGGGAGTGCACCGCCTATGCGGAAAAGAACGGCTTCACGGTGGTGAAGCATTACATTGACCGTGCCATCTCCGCCAAGACCGATAACCGCCCACAGTTCCAACAGATGATCAAGGACAGTGAGCGGGGAATCTTTGATGTTATCATCGTCTGGAAACTTGACCGCTTTGCCCGGAACCGCTACGATAGCGCACGGTACAAGACCCAGCTGAAACGCAATGGTGTGAAGCTGGTGTCGGCAACAGAAGCCATTTCGGCTGGCCCGGAGGGTATCATTCTGGAATCCGTTCTGGAAGGATATGCGGAGTATTACTCTGCTGACTTGTCTGAAAAGGTCGTGCGTGGCATGACCGAAAACACGCTGAAAGGCGTGTACAATGGCGGAACAGTTCCGTTTGGCTATGTGATTGACGAGAACCGGCATTACAAGCCTGACCCGCTGCTGGCTCCGTATGTGGAGCAGGCGTTCCAGAAGTATGCAGATGGCGCAACTATGACCGACTTAAGGGACTGGTTGAAAGCGCACAACATCAAAAATACGCTGGGTGGGGAAATGTCCTATAATACGATTCAGCGGATGCTGAGCAGCCGCCGGTACATCGGCGAATTGCGTTTGCGGGATGTGGTACAGCCCAATGCAATCCCGGCACTGGTGTCGGAGGACTTGTTCAACAAGGTGCAGGAAAAGCTGACGAAAAATAAAAAGGCCCCTGCCCGTCATAAGGCAGAAGATACCTATCTGCTGACCACCAAGCTGTACTGCGGTAAGTGCGGTGCGCTGATGTTTGGCGAAAGCGGTGTCAGCCACACCGGGAAAATGTATACCTACTATAAGTGTGCTGCTGCCAAGAAGAAAAAGACCTGCGATAAAAAGGCCGTGCGGAAACAGTGGCTGGAAGATCTGGTGGTCAACGAGACCATGAAGCTGGTGGAAGATGACGCTTCCATGAATGCCATCATCGCCAAAGTGATGGAGCTGCAAAATCAGGAAAGCACGGATTTGCCCATCTATGAAAAGCAGTTGAAAGAAACGGAAGTCGGCATCACCAATATGCTGAATGCCATCCAGATGGGCATTCTGACAAGCTCTACCAAGGGACGGCTGGAAGCGCTGGAAGAACAGCGGAAGGAGCTGCAAGCCCGCATTGCCGAGGAACGGCTTGCCAAGCCGAAGATGAAAGAAGAGTTCGTCCGCTTTTGGCTGCTTCGCTTCCGCAAGCTGGACATGACCCAGCCGGAGCAGCGGCAGGCACTGGTGGACACCTTCATCAATGCCATCTATCTCTACGATGATAAGGTACTTATTACCTTTAATTATAAGGAAGGTACAGAAACGGTCGCTTTCGGGGAAGCTGTGAAAGCGGAGAAAAGTTCGGATATGAGTGCGCGAGGTGCGATGGAAGGGACTCGAACCCCCGGCCTACTGATTCGTAGCGCACGCCGGGCGATTCCCTCAATTTTTGGAAGTTACGTTTCAACGTCATTTCCAAGCGATACATCGCAGGTTTTGAGCTTCGAGTTTCTGCACCCTTTGTCCGATTTTGCAACGATTTGCACCCTTTGCACGTTTTGAAACCGTGCAAAAACCGTGCAGAAACCGTGCACTTACTCCCGGACAAACTAAAAACCACTTCATCCGACAACGACTTGACGGCATTGGTTCGAGTGACCGCACACCAAAAATCAAGTCTTGGAGGATATGACTATGACAAAATTGCTTTCCTGCCGCTACAATATGGACACCAACCGGGTGGAAGCCCTGTTCGCGGATGGCTCCACCGTTGCCATCGACTGCATCGCCGTGGAGGACGAGTACGGCAGCACCCCGGCACAGCGGGCAGAGCTGGACTGGCTGCTGTGCAACAGGCCGCTGGAGTACGCACAGCTTGTGCTGGGAGGAGAGATGGAGCACTATCTCTCCCTTGGCTGTGACCATGGACACTTGATTGATTGACATGACGAACAGAACGCCCGCCTGCTGCAAGCACAGCAAGTGGGCGTTCTGTTTTTCGCACTCCGAGTTGGATGGCGGAGTACAGCAAGGGTAAAATGAAGAAGGTATAGGTAAAATTAGAGGTAGCGTATTAGGAGTTTATGCAAACAAAGCAATGATCTTGGGGATTTGAGTAGACAGACCGGAAATCGTCATAATGACTGCAAAGATGTAGCTGATGGTCATGCAGATGCGCAGACCTGTGGGCTTTTTGTAGCCCACACTCAGGTCATTGCGCCAGATCATCAGCAGCATGAACAAGCCACCAAACGGCGTGGCGATGTTTGCCATCAGAATGAGCTGCGTAGGAGAACCGCCGTAGCTGTAACAGACCACCATGGCAAAGGCCAGGCAGACCAGGCAGCCAATGCGGATGAACTTGCTCTCCAGGCTGACGTCCTTGTCAAGACCGGCACCCAGCAGCACCATGCCGCGCTGGGTATTGGCCAGCAGGGAAGAGAAGCCTGCGCCCAACAGGGCCAGACCCATGATGTAGCGGGCACTGCCGCCCATGATGGGCACCAGCATCTCTGCCAGCTGGGCCGGGGCCTTGATGCTCAGCCCCTGCGGGTGCAGCACAACGGCACCCACCAGCACGATGGCACCGGAAATCAGGGAGACACTGACGATGTGAGTGATGGCATCCGTCAACATAACACCATTGAACAGATCGTCTTTCTTCCACTTTTTCTCTTTGCCAAGGTAAGTGCCGTAAATACCAGCAGTCACAGCGGCATTGGTGGAGATGAAGGCCAGAGCCGTGCTGAGGGAGCCTTCAGGGACCTTAAAGCCGAACAGTCCTTTGGCAAGCCCCTGAGGTTCCGGGCCGCCGACACCCACTAGCGTGGCATAGAACGCCACGATCATCAGGACGATGCAGAGGGTAATGATCTTTTCGACCTTGGAATAGACGTTCTTGGCAAAGTACATGTACACCACGACCGCGATCATGATGGCGGAGCCGATCTTCCAGTCGAGGCCGAAGATGAGGTTCATACCGGCACCGGTGCCGGAGATGTTGCCCATCGTGAAGAACAGGCAGGAAAGGAACATGGCGCAGCCCACGATGCCGGAAGCCACCGGGCCGTAATACTTACGGATGGCGTGGATGGTCGGCATCCCGGTCACGATGGCCAGACGGTTGGTGACCATCATAAAGGTGATGCCCATGAAAATGATGGGGAAGAACAGCCACATCAGGTCGTAGCCATAGTTTGCGCCGATCATCGAGGCTGTTGTCACGGCACCGGGGCCGATTACGATGCCTGTCGCGATCAGACCGGGGCCAATGCGCTTGAGCAGGTCTTTCAATGGCAGACGCTTCACGTCTGAGCCAAAGGCAGGAGCGGACGCCGGCATCCCGGCCGACATCGTTGCATTGTTCTCGCTCATGATAAAGCCTTCCTTTTATTCTTAAAAAAGAGGGTGCTGCACTGATGAGGTCATCAGGCAGCACCCGGAGTATGATCCGACCCTCCGCAGCAGCTTCGCACATCGCTGCTGCGGGAATGGGGGTTACCTTTACTTGTACTGCTCCATATCCACTGCGGGGAGCTGGCTGCGCTCCAGACCCAGAGCGACCCAGTCCTTCTCCTCCTGGTTCAGGGGCAGAACGGGCTTGCGCATCAGAGCGCTGGTGAAGATGCCGCGCTGCTTCAGAGCTTCCTTCAGGCGGGCATGAGCCTCACCGGAGGGCTGGCCGCCGCCGTAGATGGCCTGAGAGATGGGGTAGATGCGGTTGGACCAATCCTGTGCTTCCTTCAGAGTGTGCTTGTCAGGATTCTTGAAGACATCCCATGCCGGGCAGATCAGCTCAGGCACACAACCTGCGAAGCCGATCAGAGCGCCATCCATGCCGGGGAACCAGGAGACGCACAGGGTCTCGTCGTGGCAGGTGATCAGGCTGATATCGGGGCACTCCTGACGGAGCAGGCGGACGTCATGCTCGTAGATGGGGGTGACGCGGGTGCCCATCTTGATGCACTTGACGTGGTCGATCTCCTTGCACATCTTAATCAGGGTCTCGACCGGGTAGAAGGCCTTGGAGGTTGCGGGATACAGGTGGATGATGATGTCGATGTCAGCACCCTCAGCAACGTCCTTGACATACTCGAAGGGAGCGTTGGGGTTCATGCCGAAGCGCAGCCACATGTGCGGGGGCATCAGCAGGATGCCGTCTGCACCAGCCTCCTTGGCTTCCTTGGCCATGGCGATGGACTCGGCGGTGTTCTCGCAGTTGACGCCAGAGATGATGGTCATCACGTCGCCGCACTCCTCAGAGCAGATCTCGACGACACGCTTGCGCTCGGCACGGGTCAGGCCGGTGATCTCACCAGTGTGGCCGTTGCAGACCAGACCTTCGATTCCCTTGCCGTAGAAGCTCTTGATCCAGCGCAGATAAGCGCGGAACTCCGGCTCGTTGATGGAGTAATCGTCGTTCAGCGGAACGGACACAGCGGGGAAGATGGTCTTGAACGTTTTAACCTTAGCCATAATGAAAATCTCCTTTTATCAAAAATCAATGTTGTGTTGGTTTTCGTTCTGGATCGCAGAAGCTGCTTTGGAGATCACCTCGCGCGCCGATGTCTTTGGGCTTTGCTCTGCAATCGTTTGTTTTCTGTGGCTCTGTTATACCATGGCTGCAAGCCTTTCGTCAACAAAAAACAGCCTCCCTGCAAAGTTTTGCATATCGCCTGCAACGCCTTGCACAATTTTACATTTTCAGCATTTTCTGGCTCGAATTTTGTTCATTTTGCCAATCAGCATCTTGACAGGCGTTCCGTTTCCTGCTTCTTGATTTTTTGTTCCGCCAGGATTACAATAGGGGTGTTCGGGATACTCCCAGCTAAGAATCTTTACAAGTTGCGCAAACGTTTGCATTCAGAATGGAAAGGAGAGCTGCTTCATGGCGACCCTGAAAGACGTTGCGCAGAAAGCGTGTGTGGATGTCAGCACCGTTTCCCGCGCCTTAAACAATACCTCTTATGTCCACCCGGAGACCAAAGCCCGCATCGTGGCTGCCGCTAAGGAGCTGGGCTACCGACCCAATGTCATGGCAAAAGCGCTGCGGCAGGGACGGCGGCACACCCTGGGGGTCATCGTGCCCCGGCTCCACCTGACCCTGTTCTCTGAGATCCTGCCGGGCATCGAGCACGAAGCCGAACGGCTGGGGTATTCCACCCTGATCTCCACCACCGACGATGACCCCCAGCGGGAAAAAAGCTGTCTGGAACGGATGCAGAACAGCTTCGTGGATGGCATCATCATCACCGGCACCGGGCGCAACAACCGGCTGCTGCGCAGCATCCAGGCCAGCGGCATCGCCGTC
>OMDB01001008.1_pt1 | contig 10006 bp, 8 predicted proteins | sample 1645161 | NCBI WGS metagenome assembly OMDB01 (sample SAMEA103958135, study PRJEB25191) | human gut metagenome
CACACACCCCCGCTGCGGGGTCAACACAAAAGGAGTATTGTAGCGTTATGGTTCGCATTACTATGGAAGACGGCGGCATCATCGACATTGAGCTGAATGAGGAAGTCGCCCCCATCACCTGTGAGAATTTTAAGAAGCTGGTCAGCGAGGGCTTCTATAACGGCCTGACCTTCCACCGTGTCATCCCCGGCTTTATGATCCAGGGCGGCTGCCCGCTGGGCAACGGCACCGGCGGCCCGGGCTGGAACATCAAGGGCGAGTTCGCTGCAAACGGTGTGAACAACCCCATTAAGCACACCCGCGGCGTGATCAGCATGGCCCGCAGCATGAACCCCAACAGCGCCGGCAGCCAGTTCTTCATCATGCACAAGGACGCTCCCCATCTGGATGGCCAGTATGCCGCTTTCGGTAAGGTCGTTGCCGGAATGGAGGTCGTGGATAAGATCGCTTCCGTCCGCACCGACTGGAACGATAAGCCCACTACCCCCGTCAAGATGAAGACCGTTGAGCTCATCGAGGGCTGATCTTCTGCGCTTCTGTCCCACATCGCCTGCCCGTGAAGTGCCCCGTTAAGTAGGTAGAAAAAATAATATAAGATTTTTGTTCGCCGTTTCCACAAGGAGACGGCGAATTTTTTGTGCAAATTGGCGTTAGGCCGCTCGATTCATGGCACGGACGTGAGCTTGCAGCGTCCAACACGGGACTTTTTTTGATATTTTACTTTCGCTGTATCGTGATTGTTCTTGCTTGACATGAAAATACCCCCAGAGTACGCAGAGTTTTCTTTTTACTCTGTCTACTCTAGGGGTAGCATATCATGTTGAGGATACAGACCGGGGGCTTTCCATATATGCGTCAGAAAGAGATGAAAGGCTTACTTTTTCTCGCCCTTGGGCAGCAGACCGGCGCGCTCCAGAGCCGGGCGCAGGGCCAGATACAGGATGACCACGCAGATGGTGGAGGCTACGCTGTTGACAAAGGTGACACCACCGGCGATCTTGGACAGGGCCTGTGCCACGGTATACTCCTGGCCAAAGATGTAAATGTTGCGGAAATAGCCCAGGAACGGGTCGGTGATAACGTTCAGCAGCAGGCCGGAGCCGCCTGCCACGATGACCTTGAGCAGGTAGCCCTTGCTGTGGCGGTCGAGATCGCGCAGCTTGAACACCTTGTGGGCCACGGCACCGCAGGTGATGCCGATGATGAACTTCAGCACAAAGGTGGTCACGGCATAGCCCGGGTCACCGGCCAGGATATCGGCCAGAGCCAGACCGATCGCACCGGCCAGGCCGCCGGAAACGCCGTCCAGCAGCAGGGCGGTCAGGGCGGTGAAGGTGTTGCCCAGATGGAACGAGGAGCCGCCGTAGAACGGCACACGGAAGAACAGGTATGCCACCAGGCTCAGCGCGGCCATAACGCCGGTCAGGGCCAGCTCCTTGGTGGTAAAGGTGCGCTTGTACAGCACACTGCCGAACAGGATGACAACGATCACCACAGCCAGCAGCAGCCACATTGCAGTTGTAGACATGATTTTTCCCTCCAAATTTTTTCGGGGTGAACCCCCTCTATCCTGCTCTGCAGGATCGTTCGCCCGTTTCAGGGCCACTTACCCATAAAACTACTTGACATTTGGGTGTGTGGTTGGTATGCTCCTATTATACGCGAAACTGGCACCATGAAAATACCCAGAATAAAGTTTTTTTATGGGGTCAGTTTGGCAAAGCACCCAAAAAGGGGAGGGGTCTTATGTTTCATCTGACAACTGCACTGGATGCCGCCAGCGGGGTGCCGCTGTACGAGCAGCTCTATGAGAGCCTTGCCGCCGAGATGCGCAGCGGGGCCATTCCGGCGGGCACCCGGATGCCCGGCAAGCGGCGGCTGGCGGCAGAGCTGTCGGTTTCTGTCAACACGGTGGACGCGGCATATCAGATCCTGGCGACCGAGGGCTACATGGAGCCGCGGGAGCGCAGCGGCTTTTATGTACAGGAATATCTTGCCCTGCCCACCCGGCCCGAGGAAGTGCCGCCCCCGGTGTCTGCCGCTCCGCCGGAAGCGGCTGAGCTGCCCGTCCGGTTCGATCTGTCCACCCGGGGCGTGGACCCGGGGCTGTTCCCGTTCCGCACCTGGGCCCGGCTGCAGAAAGAGCTGCTCTATTCCTCGCCCCAGCTGCTGACCCATGGCGATGCACAGGGGGACGTGGAGCTGCGGCAGGCGCTGGCGGACTATCTGGAGGAATACCGGGGCGTGCGGTGCACCGCCGAGCAGGTGGTGGTGGGTGCCGGTATGGAGTATCTGTTAAGCCTGCTGGCCCCGCTCCTGCCCGGCAAAACGGCGGTGGAGAATCCCGGCTATCAGCGCGCGAAGCAGGTGCTGGAAAACAACGGCGTGGCGTGCTGCTGCCTGCCTGTGGATGCGGACGGCCTTTCCGTTGAGGCATTGTCCGGCTCGGGTGCGGCGGTGTGCTATGTCACGCCCAGCCACCAGTTCCCCACGGGCGTGACCATGCCGGCGGGCCGCCGCACGGAGCTGCTCCACTGGGCCTCCCGCTGCCCGGGCCAGCGGTATATCATAGAGGACGATTACGATTCGGAGTTCCGCTTTGATACCCGCCCCCTGCCCAGCCTGCAGGGCATGGCCGGGACCGACGGCCCGGTGGTCTACCTCTCCACCTGCTCCCGCAGCCTGGCCCCCGGCATCCGCATCGCTTACATGGTGCTGCCCCGGCAGCTGCTGCCCGCCTGGCGGGCAAAGTACCGGATCTATTCCAGCACCGTCAGCCGGTTTGAGCAGCAGACCCTGGCCCGCTTCATCCGCGAGGGCTACTTTACCCGGCATCTTGCCCGGGAGCGCGTGGCCTACAAGGCCCGGCGGGATGCTCTGGCTGCCTCTCTGCGCGCTGCTTTTGCGCCGGACGAGCTGACCCTGACCGGCCTGCACACCGGCCTGCATCTGTTGGCAAGGCTGAAAAATGCCCCGCCGGATGCCGCCCTTCACGCCGCCGCAAAGGCGCAGGGCGTGGCCCTGAGCCTGCTGAGCGATTATGACCTGACCGGCGGGGAACAGGATTTTTCCGGTACGTTTGTGCTGGGCTATGGCTCCCTGAGCGAGGCATCATTCCCCGAGGCGGGCGAAACGCTGAGGAAGGTCTGCACCGCCGCCCGGGAAGCGTCTGTGACCGTGTAAGTGCCCGCTTTTGCATCCCACGCCCCGGGCAGGGCCTCGGCGTGGGGGAGGGCGCTGTTGTTGGCCAGAAACTCCAGGACCGTGCCCAGCAGGGTGTAATCCTGCGCCGCAAAGTCGGTGAGCAGGGCCGTGCTGCTGGCCCGCAGGGCATCCGGCAGGGTGGCGGGCAGCAGGGCGAGGTCCTGCCGGAAAAAGGCTTCCCACACTGCCGCCCGGGCGGCGGCCCGGCGGGCAGGCGGCAGGGTGCCGTCCGCATCCCAGCCGGAGAGCAGAGCGTGGGCCTCCTTGGCCGAAATGCTCTGCACGGCGGCGGACAGCCCGGTTTCGGCCAGCTCATCGGCAGTCAGTGCCCCCGAAAACCCCACCCGCACCGGCCCGTAACGGGAAGCGGTCTTTTCCAGCACGGCGGGGGACAGCGCCAGATAAAGCATATCCTCCGGCAGGCCCAGCACCTCCAGAAGCGCCTGACGGCACCGGGCGGGCCCCGCCGCTCCGTAGCAGTGGGCAAGGCTGGCAGTCTCTCCGTTGAAGGAAACCGTCAGCTCCCCCGGCACGGCCAGCAGGTTCAGACTGTTCTGAGCAGCGTTCAGGTAGACCAGCAAAAAGCCCGGCTGCTCCCCGGCGGTGCAGAGAAGCAGGGTCATCCGGTGCTCGGCCCGGGGCAGCTGGATGGGCACCCCGCTCTGGGGCTGGGCGGTCTGGATGCGGGTGCGCACCATCTGCCGGGTGAGCAGGACTGTGCCACCCACCAGCGGCAGCAGCACCAGAAGTGCCGCCCCCAAAGCCGCCCAGAAGGGCCTCCAACCGTTCTTGTGCATCCCGTGTTCCTCCGTTCCGTTTTGGAACAGGGTGGGCCGGGATGTGCTTTTTTATACAGAAACCGCTGCCCGGGCATGAAAACGTCCCCTGTGCCATACAGTAGAGCACAGGGGGCGTTTGTGTATGTGGGAGAGCTTGGCGCGGGTGAATGCGGTGGTCGGCGGTGTGGTATGGGGGCCGGTGGGGCTGGCACTGCTGTTTGGCACCGGCTGTCTGCTGACAGTGCGCACTGGTTTTTTCCAGCTGCGGTATTTCGGGTACTGGATGCGGCACACCATCGGGGCCATCTTCCTGGACCGGAATGTGACCGCCCACACGGACGATGAAGCCATCAGCCAGTTCCAGAGCCTTTGCACGGCGCTGGCGGCGACCATCGGCACCGGCAACATCGTGGGCGTGGCGGCGGCCATTCTGGCGGGCGGGCCGGGGGCTGTGTTCTGGATGTGGGTCATGGCCCTGCTGGGGATGATGACCAGCTATGCCGAGAACGTGCTGGGCATCTGCTACCGCCGCCGGGATGCCGCCGGAAGATGGTGCGGCGGGCCCATGTACTATCTGGCCGAGGGGCTGGGCGGCGGCTTTGGCCGGGCACTGGCGGTGCTGTTTGCCTGCTTTTGCGTGCTGGCCAGCTTCGGCATGGGGAATATGAGCCAGATCAACTCCATTGCGGGCAATCTGCAGGCGGTGTTCCGGGTGCCGCCGGTGGCAACGGGCATCGTACTGGCCCTGCTCACCGGGCGGGTCATACTGGGCGGGCTGAAGCGGGTGGCCGCAGTCACGGAGGCCATCGTCCCGCTCATGGCCCTGTTCTACCTGTTCGGGGCGCTGACCGTGGTCTGTGTCCATTGGGCGGCTGTCCCGGCGGCATTCGCGGCCATCTTCCGGGGGGCGTTTGGCTTGCAGGCCGCCGGGGGCGGGGTGCTGGGCTACGGCATGGCCCGGGCCATCAGCTGGGGATTCAAGCGGGGAGCCTTTTCCAACGAAGCAGGACTGGGCGCGTCGGTGCTGGTGCACTGCGCGGCCAACGTGGAGGAGCCTGTCCAGCAGGGAATGTGGGGCATGTTCGAGGTGTTTGCAGATACCATGGTGGTCTGCACCATCACGGCCCTTGTGGTACTCACCAGCGGCCTTGTGGATCTGGACACCGGTGCGGCCCTGACCGACGTGGAAGGCTCCGCACTGGTGGGGCAGGCCTTTTCCACGGTGTTCGGGGCGTTCGGGCCGCAGTTCATCGCGGTGTCGGTCCTGCTGTTTGCCTATTCCACTACGCTGGGGTGGAGCCATTACGGCACCCGGGCAGTGGTGTATCTGCTGGGGGAGCGTGCCGCTGCAGGATATAAACTGGTGTTTGCGGCCATGGTGCTGGTGGGTGCTGTGATGAAGCTGGACCTGGCCTGGGCGCTCTCCGATACCTTCAACGGCCTGATGATGCTGCCCAATCTTGTGGGCGTGGTGGGGCTTTCGGGGGTGGTGGTCCGGGAGACACAAGCGTATCTGAAACGAAAATGACCCTCTCCGTCCCTGCAGTCTGTCTGTCAGATGCGGGATGGAGAGGGCCATTCTTTATCGCTTCTTTTTATTCGGCTTCGGGGCAGGCCGCTTCAGGCTCCGCACCGCGTCACGCCCGGCGGCGATGCCGCTGCCAAAGGCCCAGTGCAGGTTGAAGCCGCCGCAGCTGCCGGCGCAGTCCAGCGTTTCACCCACAAAGTAAAGGCCGGGGCAGCCCTTGAACTGGAAGCTGGGGGTCACTTCGGTCAGGCTCAGGCCGCCGCCGGTGGTCTGGGCCTGCTTCCAGCCGCAGGGGGTCAGGCCCTCGAACAGCCAGTGCTTGGCCGCGTTGGCCAGCACCTGCCAGGCGGCATCCGGCAGGGTGTCCACCGGTTTTTCAGGCAGCTTTGCCGCTGCCCACAGGGCGCGGCCCAGCTTGGGATTGAGCAGACCTGTCCAGAAATCCGCAGGTGCCTTGCCCGGCAGCAGGGGCACCCGGGCCGCAAACAGGGCGGTCAGGGCAGTCTCGTCCAGCATGGGAAAGAGGTCCAGCTCAACGGCCGGGCGCTTTGGCCCCCGCCCCGGGGCCAGATGGCCGGACAGCTGCATGATGCAGATGCCCGAAAGCCCGTAGTCCGTGAACTGCACCTCGCCGTTTTCCACAGCCACGGTGCAGTGGCGGTTGAGGTCCAGCAAGGTGGCAGCGGCCTTGGCCCGGATGCCGGCCAGAGATCGGTTGGGCTTTGCTGTCTGCAGGGCGGTCAGGCAGGGGTACAGCGGCTCCAGCTTTCCGCCGCACTGGGCGGCGAATCGGGTGCCGAAGCCGTCGGTGCCGAACTGCGGCCCAGCATTGCCGCCCATGGCGCAGATGACGGCATCGGCCCGCAGGGTCTGGTCCTGACCCTCGGCATTCTCACACAGGATGGTGTAGCCGCTGCGGTTCTGGCTCAGGGTCTGCACAGTGCAGCCGGTACGCACCTCCACGCCCAGCCGGGCAAGGTGGCCTTCCAGCAGGGCCAGCACGTCTGCGGCCTGGTTGGAGTAGGGGTACACCCGCCCGGCCTCATCGGTGCGGGTGTACAGGCCCAGCGCCGCGAACCATTCCAGCGGTGCGGCGGCATCCACCGCGGCCAGCAGGGGCCGCAGGGCGGCGGGGTCAGCGGTGAAATACTGCTCCGGTGCAATGCCGGTGTTGTCCAAATTGCAGCGGCCGTTGCCGGTGGCCAACAGCTTTTTGCCGCACCTGGGGTTGCGGTCCAGCACCGTCACCCGCACTGCCCCTGCCGGGGCAGACTGGGCGGCGGCCAATGCGGCGGCAAGGCCTGCTGCACCGCCGCCCAATATCACGATCTGCTGCATAAGAGCACCCCCTCAGAAATCCATACATTTTATTATAACATACACAGCAGCAAAAGGATAGAAGAATGCCCCAAATTTGCAGCGAATAATCTTTGACGAAAGCCTTGACAGAAAAAGCAGAATTTGGTAGTGTTGATTCGACGGAATTGCGTGGTTTCGCAGGCTGTGGGAATGCGGCCGGAAAAGGGCAGAGAGTTGGGACTCTGCTGAGGAGAAGCTGAATATGTGGAAGAAAAAAGAAAGATGGACGGCAGCTGCGCTGCTGCTGGCGATGGTCGTGGTGACAGGTCTGTGCTGGTACATCCTGTACATCCGGCAGCAGTTTTATGACGAAGGCACCCGCAACCTGCTGGAGACCTATGAGCAGGTGGATAAGGCGTTTACCATCTTCAGCCGGAGCAACTGGAACATGCTGAACGAGTGGGGCAAGAGCCTGCAGGCTGCCAATGAGGAGGGCCTGGCGGAGGAACGCCTGCGCAGCTATGAGGCCGAGCGGGAGATCTGGCGGTACAGCAGCGTGTATCTGTTCAATGAAAACTGCGAATATTGGAGCATCCGGGGCAAGCATGAAAAAGTGGATCACCTCTGGACGGCTTTTGAGGAGATGTACCGCACCGGCAAGCCTACGGTGTCCAGCTACATCATGCGGAGCGGGGAGCGCCGGGTGGTATACGCTGCGCCCATTGCGCCGGTGGAGATCGACGGCACCACCTACACCAGCCTGGCCGTGAGCTATCGGAATAAGACCATAGAGGAATTGATCGGCGGCAGTGCTTACGGCGGCCAGAGCGACTGCTACATCATCCATCCCGATGGCGATGTGATGCTCTCGGAGGAGCCCAAGAGTGAGATCGAGGACTGGATGGACAACCTGTTCGACTACCTGCAGAAGCATGCGCAGGTGGATGCGGGCACACTGACCCGGGCCCGGCAGGACGTGGCAGAGGGCCGCAGCGGCAGCCTTTCCTGCTGGCTTGAGGGCAAGAGCTATTATCTGGTCTACCAGCCTGTGGGCTTTCAGGATCTGTCCATTGTGGGCATCGTCGGCCGTGACGTGGTGGACAGTGGAATGCGGAAGATCCAGAACGCCACCATCCTGCTGCTGGCTGGGCTGTTCTTCTGCGCAGGCATCGTGCTGGTGCACGGTGTCCGCATCGATGCCCGCCTGCGCGTGGAGGAAAAGGAGCGCGCCCTCCGGCAGGAAGAGGAGGCCCGCCAGCAGATGGAGGACCTGGCCAACACCGACGGCCTGACCGGACTGTATAATGAACGCTATTTTGACGCATTGTTGAAAGAAAACGAGCTGAACAGGACACCGTTTGTCCTGTTCTACCTCGACCTTGACCGTTTCAAGCCTGTGAACGACCGTTACGGCCACGATGTGGGCGACCAGCTGCTCAAGGAGGTGGCCAGCCGCCTGCGGGGCTGCGTGCGGGAGAGCGATGCGGTGTTCCGCATCGGCGGGGATGAGTTCGCCCTCATCGTCAACGGAGCCGTAACGGAGGGGTTCTGCAAGAGCCGGGTGGAAAAGATCAAGACAGCCATCCGGGAGCCTTACCGCCTGCAGGATGCAGAGGTGCAGGTTGGCACCAGCTGCGGCTGTGCGGTCTACCCCTGCGACAGCGACGATGTGCGTGCCATCCGCATCCTGGCCGACCACCGGATGTATGAGGATAAGCAGCGCTCCGGCAGGAGCTGAATGAATAATTCCCTTCCTGTTTCCACAGAATAACCATACTTCACAGAAATCTGGAAGCAAAACCGGAACATGGAAAGGAAGGGAACCTTATGAAAGCAACCGGCATCGTGCGCCGCATCGATGAGCTGGGGCGGGTGGTCATCCCCAAGGAGATCCGCCGCACCCAGCGCATCCGCAGGGGAGACCCGCTGGAGATCTTCACAACGGGGGACGGCGAGGTCATCTTCAAAAAGTATTCGCCCATGGGGGAACTGAGCGGGGTGACGGCTCAGTATGTGGATGTGCTGAGCAAGTGCTTTGCCCTGACGGCCTTTGTCTCAGACCGGGACCGCATTCTGGCGGCATCCGGTGCGGGCAGGCGGGATCTGGCAGACCGCAGCGTGAGCCAGCCGCTGGAAAAGCTGATGGACAGCCGCAAGCCCTACCAGAGCGATGGCAGCCCCGAAAAGGCATTGCTGCCCTGTGAGGGCTCACCCCGGGCGCTGCTGTGCGCTGTGCCCATCATTGCGGCGGGGGATGTCACCGGCAGTGTGGGCCTGCTTACGGAGGACCGCACTGCCCAGCCCGATGCCGCCCAGCTCAAGGCGGTGAACGTGGCGGCGGCATTTCTGGCAAAGCAGATGGAGGAATGATCTATTATATAGGAGAGCCGCCGCAGGGCGGCTCTTTTTTGTGCGGCCTTTATGACAGAATTATGAATCTTTCAAAACTTTTCTGAGAAGCTATTGACAGCGCCGCAAAATTGGATATAATGGTCTTAGCACTCAGGAAGAAGGAGTGCTAAATAACAAAAAGCGAACGAAGGAGGCAGGCGCTATGACGATGGATGCACGCAAACAGCGTGTCTTGCAGGCGATCGTTGCGCTGTATGGCCTCGAGGGCGAGCCCGTGGGCAGCAGTGTGCTGGCAAACTACTTTGATATGGCAGTCTCCAGTGCCACGCTACGCAACGAGATGGCCGCGCTGACCAAGCTGGGTCTGCTGGAGCAGCCCCACACCAGCGCAGGCCGTGTCCCCAGTGCCAAGGGCTACCGTTATTATCTGGATCATCTTCTCACCGATGACCAGCCGCTGGACCGTGTGACCCGCGCCCGTGTGGACGCGGTGTTCGCAAGCCTTGACCACGAGCCGGAAAAGCTGGCACAGGGTGCCGCCAAGGCGCTGGCCGCCATCAGCGGCTGCACCGCCGCCGTCAGCACCCCCTGTGCTGAGGATCTCTGCATCGCCCACTACGAGGTGGTGCAGGTGGGCCGCAGCGCCGCAGCGGTGCTGGCTGTGACCACTGCCGGTTATGTCCGCACCCGTGTGGCGCGGGTCCGCACCGGTCTTTCCCGGGAAAATGCAGCGGCGCTTGCCGCCCTGCTCAACCGGAACCTGACCTTTGTGGCTCCTGTTGATCTGTCGCCCCGGCTCCTTGCAGAGCTGTGCAGCCAGATCAGCCCGGAGCTGGTGCCGGTG
>OMDB01001012.1_pt1 | contig 9961 bp, 12 predicted proteins | sample 1645161 | NCBI WGS metagenome assembly OMDB01 (sample SAMEA103958135, study PRJEB25191) | human gut metagenome
GTATTCGGAAGCTCTTCCAGATAAACATCGATCTCTTTTTCAGGAAAATTCTCTCTGACATAGTTATACAATCCCATGCAGGAACCTGCACAGTCCCCATCCGGGCGGACATGTCCGCCAAGTGCGATCGTCCCGGCTTTAGAAATTGCATCTAATAACATACTAATCATCCTCTTCCCGTAAATCTCTTGTTACATCATCAATTTTCTTTGACATCCGGACACCATATTCAATGGACTGGTCTAAGATAAAGGTGATCTGTGGTGTGTTTCTCAGGTTAATGCTCTTTGCAAGCATGGTTCTGATATAACCCTCTGCACTCTTTAAGCCTTTGATCGTATCCTGCTGGGATTTTTCATCTCCTAAGACACTGATATATGCCTTACAGGTTTTCAGATCCGGAGCCACCTCCACGGCAACTACACTCGTCAGTTGATTAATGCGTGGGTCTTTGATCTCACCACGGATAATGTTACTTAATTCTTTCTGAACCTCTCCATTGATCCTGGTATTTTTAATACTGTTTTTTCTCATTTTATAACCTCTTAGCGCGGTACCTCAACCATTGTATACGCTTCTACGATATCTAATTCCTGGAAATCACCGAAACCTTCAAATACAAGACCGCACTCAAATCCTGCTTTTACTTCTTTGACATCATCTTTAAATCTCTTTAAGGAAGCTAAATCACCCTCAAAGATCTGTTCGCCCTCGCGGGAAATACGAACTTTACATCCTCTCTGGAACATACCGTCAAGCACATAAGAACCTGCGATATTGCCGACGCCGGAAGCCTTGAAGATCTGACGGATCTCTGCATGGCCTAATACTTTCTCTTCGTATACCGGGTCTAACATTCCCTTCATGGCTGCCTCTACATCCTCAATTGCATTGTAGATGACTTTGTAGAGACGGATATCTACGTTTTCTTTATCTGCAGTAAGTTTTGCAGTCGGATCCGGACGGACGTTAAATCCGATGATGATCGCATTTGATGCAGATGCAAGGCTGACATCAGACTCGTTGATTGCACCAACACCACCATGGATGACTTTTACAACAACTTCTTCGTTCGACAGTTTTACAAGACTCTGTTTTACTGCCTCCACGGAACCCTGTACATCGGCTTTTACGATGATATCGAGTTCTTTGACATTTCCGGACTGGATCTGTGAAAACAGATCGTCTAAGGACATCTTCGCTTTTGTATCTTCGATCAGACGGTTCTTGCCCTCGGAAATATAGGTCTCAGCAAATGCTCTCGCCTCTTTTTCTGTATCCATGGCAACGAATGTCTCGCCCGCTTCCGGTACAGAGGATAAACCTAAGATCTCTACCGGCATGGAAGGACCAGCTTCTTTGACACGTCTTCCCTGATCATCGATCATTGCACGGACTTTACCATAGCAGCTTCCGCATGCTACCGGCTGGCCAACTTTTAAAGTACCTTTCTGTACCAAAACAGTGGCAACGGCACCGCGGCCCTTATCAAGCTGTGCCTCAATGACAAGACCTCTTGCATTACGTTTCGGATTTGCTTTTAACTCAAGTACTTCTGCTGTTAAAAGGATCATCTCAAGCAGGTTGTCAATACCCTCTTTTGTATGTGCGGATACCGGACAGAAGATCGTGCTTCCACCCCAGTCTTCCGGGATAAGTTCATACTCGGATAACTCCTGTTTTACACGCTCGATATTTGCACTCGGCTTATCGATCTTGTTGATCGCAACGATGATCTCAACACCTGCTGCTTTTGCATGGTTGATTGCCTCTACGGTCTGTGGCATTACACCATCGTCTGCTGCAACGACTAAGATCGCAATATCGGTGGAATTTGCACCACGCATACGCATTGCAGTAAATGCCTCATGTCCCGGTGTATCTAAGAATGTGATATTCTGACCATTGATGGATACCACGGATGCACCGATGTGCTGTGTAATACCGCCTGCCTCTCTGTCTGTCACACGGGTAGAACGGATTGCATCCAGCAAGGATGTTTTACCATGGTCAACGTGGCCCATAACACAGACAACCGGTGGACGTGCTACTAAAGTATCTTCCGGATCTTCTTCCTCTTTTAAGAGTTCGGCGATCACATCGACTTTTTCTTCCGGCTCACAGATGCAGTTAAACTCTAATGCGATTTCTTCTGCCTGCTCGTAATCTACTTCCTGGTTTACCGTAACCATCGTTCCTTTTAAGAACAGTTTTTTTACGATAACGGATGGCTACTTTCATCTTGTCAGCTAACTCTCTGATCGTAAGTTTCTCCGGTAATACCAGTGTGCGGATCACATCCTCTTCCGGCTGCTGTTTTGGCTGCTGCTGAGGTTTCTTCTTGCCACCGTTCTTCTCAAGATTGATAAAGCGCTCCTGTTTCTTTCCGCCAAGTGCATCGTAATCGTTGCGCTGTCTTGCGTTTTTGTTTCTGTCCTTATCGCGCTCTCTGGATTCTTTTCCTCTTAACTCCTCCGGTGCTGCTGCAGCTGCCTCTTTATTGAAGCGGTCGATCTCACGATCAAGTCTGCCGCCACCATTATTTCCACCACGGAAGCCATTGTTTCTGTTGTTATTTCTGTCGCCCTGACCCTGTCCCGGTCTGCCATTGTTCTGGTATGGACGCTGTCCATCGTTTCTTCCGTTTCTGTCACCGTACGGGCGCTGTGGTCTGTCACCATTGTTTCTCTGGTTTCTTCCATCTCCCTGCGGACGGCGCTGACCATTATTGTTACGGTCGCGTCTGTCATTATTATTCCCCTGACGGCGGTCATTATTCTGCGGACGGTACTCCGGATTCTGCGCATAGACATTTTCTCTTGGAGTCTGTACCTGTACTTTTTCAACCGTTTTCTTCGGCTCTTCCGCTGCCGGTTTTGCCTCTCTCTGTGCCTTCAGCTCTGCTGCTTTTGCCGCTGCAAGATGCTCTGCCTCTTCCGCTGCTTTTGCTGCCTCCGGGTTAATTGCGCGTTCAAATGCTTTTCTTACATCATAACCGGATGTCGGTCTTGCCTGCGCATTGCCGCGGTTTGGATTCTGTCCCTGTGGACGGCGGTCGCCATTCCCCTGGCGTCTGTCACCATTTCCAGAACGTCTGTTGTTATTGCCGCCGCGGCCGCCGCCCTGTTTGCTGTACTGTGCATTGAACACAGCAGTAATGCTTGATTTTTTCTTCGGGCGCTGCTCTGCGTTCTCAGTTTTTGCACCCTCAGCCGGTTTATTCTGCTCGTTTGCCTGTGGCTTCTGTGCAGGTTTATTTTCCGGTGCTGCTGTCTTGTTCTCTGCAGGTTTGCTCTCTGACACATTTTCTTTATTCTGTGCCTTTGCAGTATTCTCCGCTGCTGCAGACTTTCCAAATTTCTTTCTCACGATATCCTGTGCCGGATCATCGATATTGCTGGAAGCTGCTTTCACTGCATATTCCGTCGTATTTAATGTTTCTATAATCTGTTTACTCTCTATTCCTAATTCTTTTGCAAGGTCATATACTCTCATTTTTGCCATTTATCTTAATTCCTCCCATTATTCAGTTGTGATTGCTGTTTCAGTCTCTCTTCGATCGAGTGCGACAGTCCCTCGTTTGTGACTGCAAGCGATGCACGAAATTCTTTTCCGATGAAATGCCCGAGCATTTCTTTGTCCGAATATTCATACATTGGCACCTGATAAAAATCTGTCATATTTCGAAACATTTTCTTCGTATTGTCTGACGCATCCTGTGCAACGATGACAAGATATGCCCTGCCCTCTTTTACCGCCTTTTCCGTAGAAAATTCTCCACTCGCCACACTGCCGGCTTTTGCGGCAATTCCTAGCATAGATAACACTCTATCTGGTTTCAAGCTGTTCCATCTCCTTTGTCAGCGTTTCATATACATCTTTCGGGATCGGCATTTTAAATGATCGTTCTAACCCTTTATTTTTTATCGCCATTGCAAGACATTCACGGTTTGGGCAGATATAAGCACCTCTTCCGTTCTTTCTTCCGGTTGCATCTAAAATGATCTCCGTTTCCCCTTCTTCCGTCGGCGCTGTTTTGATCACACGGATCATTTCTCTTTTGGCTTTCATCTCATGACAGCCGACACACTGCCTCATCGGAATCTTTTTATTTGACATTCTTCTTAATACCTCTTATTCTCTGTCCTCACCATCAGCTTCGGCATTGTTTTCTTCTGCTCCGTCAGTCTCATAGCTGTCTTCCTCATAGCCTTCCTCTGCCGGTGCACTACCGTCCTCGTACTCCTCATAGGACCCGCCGTCCTCATCGTAATACTCATCTTCCTCGTAATCATTCTCGTAATCTAAGAAATCGCCGGACTCTCTCGCCTGTGTCTCGCTCTTGATATCGATCTTGAATCCTGTCAGACGTGCTGCAAGTCTTGCATTCTGTCCTTCTTTTCCGATGGCAAGAGAAAGCTGGTAATCCGGAACAACCACTTTTGCAGATTTTTCTTCTGCATCCGCAATAACAGAAATAACTTTTGCCGGACTTAATGCATTTTCGATCATCATTGCCGGATTCTCATTCCAGGTGATGATATCAATCTTCTCACCACGCAGTTCACCAACGATTGCATTGACTCTGGCACCATTCATACCAACACATGCACCAACCGGATCGACATCCGGATCGTTTGACCATACTGCGATCTTTGTTCTGCTTCCTGCTTCACGCGCGATCGCCTTGATCTCTACGATGCCCTCGCGGACCTCAGCCACCTCAGACTCGAACAGGCGTTTTACAAGTTCCGGATGTGTTCTGGAAACTAACACTTTCGGTCCTTTAGAAGTAGCCTTAACCTCTAAGATATATACCTTGATACGCTCTGTCGGCTGGAACACTTCGCCTTTTACCTGTTCATTCTCTGTTAAGATCGCATCGACCCTTCCTAAGTTAATGCTGACATTTCTTCCCACATAACGCTGTACCACGCCGGTCACAACATCTTTTTCCATGCTGTAATACTGATCGTATAAAACTTTACGCTCTTCTTCACGGATTTTCTGTAAGATCACGTTCTTTGCATTCTGTGTTGCGATACGTCCGAATTCCTTAGACTGTACCTCGATGTTGACAACGTCTCCGATCTCATATTTGGAATTGATCATCTTTGCATTGACCAGACTGATCTGCTCTACCGGATCTTCTACCGTTTCAACAACTGTCTTTTCCTGAAATACATGAAACTCACAGGTTTCCGGATCAATCGATACTTTTACGTTATCGGATGAACCAAAATGGTTCTTGCACGCTGTTACAAGAGAATTTTCAATCGCCTCAAGCAGTGTATCCTTGCTGATGTTTTTCTCCTGTTCTAATATATTTAACGCTTCTAACAACTCATTATTACTCATTATTAAATCCTCCTTGTTTTGCGGAGCAAAATGCCTGCTATGCTGTTTTTGCATAGCATGTGCCCTTGCAGGGAGCAATGCCCAGCACACTGGGCAGGATTTTCCTCCTTTAGTTCATCTTTAAAAGTCAAATGCCAGACGGATCAGTGCGATATCGCTCTTTTCAAACGTCATTTCCGTTCCGTCCTCTGTTTTTATCGTCACGGTATTTTCATCATATGCAGACAAAATACCATAAAATTCCTTTTCACGGTTGATTGCACGGTATGTTCGTATCTCTACTTCTTTTCCCATGCTGCGGATATAATCTTTTTCTTTTTTCAGCGGTCTGCCAAGTCCCGGAGAGCTGACCTCAAAAACATAGGAGTCCTCAACGAAATCTTCTCTGTCTAAAATCTCGTTCACCTCCCGCGCCACTGCCTCACAGTCGTTTACGGTAATGCCGCCTTCCTTGTCGATATAGGCTCTTAAGTACCAGGTACCGCCTTCCTTTACATACTCCACATCGACCAGCTCAAAATTCATGCGGTCTAAAATCGGAGTAATCAGTTCTTCGGTGCGCGTTTCGTATGTTTCACGTTTTGACATGTGTACACCTTCTTTCTTCCATATTCAGTTTTCCTTCTGCATGCATTTCTGTTGCAGAAATACATGGCTCCTAAACGTGAATTGAGAGAGGGCTTTCGTCCTCTCTCAATCAAGTCATCGTGTTATCATTTATTAATGTAACACTTTCCTCTTTAAAATGCAAGCTATTTCTTAATAAATGACATTCTTTCTTTTTCAGAAAGTTCCATTACTTTCTTTCCTTTTTCTTTTGCATAATGCATAAGTCCTCTCAAATCCATTTTGGTCTGGATCTGACTTAACAAAACAGGTTCCGGTGTTTTTTCTAAAGAATCTCTATATTTCTTCATCTGTCCAGTCATAGTCATACACCTCCATTATTTTTTTAGCATTTACCTCATCAATAGCAAATTGATATGGATGCAGTACGCCAATCACCTCTCCATTAAATGTTTCTATATAATGATCGAGTAATTCTTTATTAGCAGCAAAGCCATACATATATCCATCATACCCATAATCGACAGATTTTTGTGCTGCAATCGTAAATAGATGACCTCCAACGCCTAAATATCGAATATCATCGGTCAACAGTTTATTATTATCCGAACTTGTACACAAAAAAGCAAAGGAAAACATTACGCCCAAAAATTTATATTTTACGCCACAAGAAACCAGAACAGAAAAACCGCACCAAAAACCCCGGCAACAACGCCGATATTCCATGCAAGATACTGTTTCCTTTTCTTTTTCCGGAATGCAGCCAGTTCTTCCCTGTGCTCCTTCGCCCACGGCAGATACTGTTCTAAATATAATTCCGCGGCTTTTTGTGTGGTAAGTCCTGCATATCCGGCAGAACGCAGCCGGTATAAGATCCACTGGTGCTCGTCGATCTCCTCCGGCCCCGCTGTTATGGAAATGTCTTTCTGCGCTGTTGCTGCCGCCGCTTTCCGCAGTCTGCGCCATTCTTTCTGTTTTAAAATGCTGTCCGGATCATCATCCGCTAAGTAAGTCTCAAAAAAATCCAGCATATGCGAGCCGAAATTTTTGCATGTCAGGATCCTTTCCCCTAATTTCCGGCGCACCCCTGCATCCGAAAATAGCGATCTGTATTCCTCACGCGAAAACAAAGCCCGAAAACAGTTGATCTGATTTGTCAGACAGGGATTGTCCATCAATAACTCAAACTCCAGAAAAAACTGCTCTTCGTTCTCCTTTGAAACATACGAAGCGACCTCTTCATAATTATAAGGATTCTCCCCCTCGGATGGCTTCTCTGTATCATCCTCCCACATCTGCGTCCTGTTTTCTTCTGCCTGCATGTCCGGCACAATTTCTGCCTGGCTGCCGTTCCCTATCACAATTTCTGGCTGCCCATGGTTCTCCCCTACCGGCACGCCTGCATCAATTTCCATCGCTTTTTTGCTTTCTTCCGCCAGTTTCACTGCCATACGGTATGCGCTGCGCAGTCTCTGATATTCCTTTGGATGTTCCTCCGGGTGATACAGCTTTGCCTTTCTCGCGTATGCCCTTTTTATTTCTGTTTTATCAAAAGTCTCCTCTATCCCTAATATTTCCCAGATATCCATATGCTACTCATCCTCATGCTCTTCCCAGAAAGAAGGATCTTCCTTTAAAGAAACCCTGTTCTGTTCCACCGCTTCTAAATAGAGCGACAGCCGCACATACTGCTCCCGGATGTCACGCTCTGCCCCATAGTCCACCGCCTCCGCAAACTGCTTTAACAATACCCTGATATTTTCGCGGACAACTCCGCTGCTCTCCTCAAACAGACGCTTTGCGCGCTCCACAAGCAGCCGGTTTCTCTCCCTGCCCGCCGGATAAAGCGCTGTCTGATTCATTTTTTCAATGCACTTGTCTAATTCTTCCCCTGACATCCGGATATTCTTATTGAGTATGACCTTTCGAACCTCATTCGTGGCACTTTTAATATGGATATCCGAAATCCCGTTGATATCATATAAAAAAGTCACCAAAACCCCAGTCTCTCCCGCCGGAGCTTCCGGCAGGTCCGTAATATCAAGTTCCCCAAGCAAAAGATTCTCTTTTGCGTTCAAATGTTCTCCCTGATAAATTTTAAAATGCATTGTCGTCTGGTTGTCCGCTGTCGTCACATAATAACGCGATCTGCTGCACGGGAGCGAATCATTCCGTTCAATGATCGTCGAAAATGTTCCATCATAGATTTCTGTTCCCAAAGAAAACGGACAGATATCGGCAAGGATCATGTCTTTCCATTCCACAGACCGCTCCTTGATCGCCACAGTCAGACCTACCCCGATGGCAACACATTCATCCGGCCTGTCATCCATCACAACTTCTGTTTCAGAAATACTTTCCACATAACGCCTGACGACCGGCATCTTAGAGGATCCACCCGCAAGAATGATGCGGTCAATATCCTCCCATTGCATACCGGCATCATCCATCACCCTCTTTAACGGGACAGACATCCTCTGAAACAATCCTGCCGCTATCCTGATCAGCTTCTGATTGTCAAGCCGCATCACATATTCTTTTTCTCCGAGCAGAACGGTTCTTTCTGCCGTATCCTCTTTTGAGAGCTGCTTCTTTAAAAGTTCTGCCTCCCGCAAAACGATCCCGTGTTCCTTTTCGCCCAGAGAAGACGGATCAATCCCACAGTTTTTCAGAAAATCCTCCGCTATGACCTCATTAAAATCCTTACCGCCCAGATGGTTATCGCCCGCAACCGCCCGGATCTCGACCATATTGTCAAACGCTTCCACCAAAGACACGTCTAATGTTCCACCTCCAAAATCAAAGATAATGAAAGTCTCCATCTCCTTTTCCCGCACCTGATGGCGCAGGGCAACCGCAGACGGCTCATTGACGATCCGTTCCACATAAAGTCCTGCCAGTTTTCCGGCATTTTTCGTTGCGTAACGCCTGTCGTCATCAAAATATGCTGGGACACTGATGACCGCCTCGGTAACCGGCTCACCGAGAAACTTCTCCGCATCCTCTTTTAATTTTTTCAGGACAAACGCAGACAGTTCCTCTGCCCGGTACTCCTGCCCGCATGCCCGAAAAATCCGATCCGTCCCCATATCGCGCTTGAACTCCGCAAAAGTCTGCTTTGGTCTTGTGATCTGCATTTCCTTTGCGATCTTTCCGACATAGACCTCCCCCTGATCTCCAAAACTCACAACGGACGGCGTCAGGTAATCACCGTTCGGATTTGGCACCAGTTCGATCTTTCCGTCCCTGCATACCGCACAGAGACTGTTGGTCGTGCCAAGATCAATCCCTATCACTGCCATCTGCTATCTCCTTTCGCCGCTTTTTACCGCTGTCTGATTCTGCTTTATCATCACATGGTCAAGATACATCTGTAAAAAACTCTCATATCCGGCATACTGCTTACTTACCGCAAACAGTTTCTTTCCCTTTTTCCCATAAAATGTCACTCTCTCAAAAAATTCTTTTTTTGACACGACCTCATCCCACGTAAAGATCCTGCACCTGCCCAGTGTTCCCGTTTTTGTTCCAATTTTGTGTGCGCCTGCCGCCACCTCGGTCAGTGTACTTTTCCGCACCCAGCACAAAAATAAAATAAGCGCCAGCGTCATAACAAGCACCGGAAGATCTTTTATGATCTCCTGCATCCCTGCCTTATGATAATCCGAAACACACAATACAATATCACAGACCAGCATGACACCGACGATCCCGTACAAAAACATCATCATCTGCGCCAGAAACGGGTTTGGTTCAACGATACAGAAAATATCTTCCCCAAGCCTTGCTTTCCATTTTTTTATTTTTTTGTAGATTTTGTTTTTCATCCCAATCCCCTCCCCCTGCGTCCCATTGTAGCATATCATATTTGTAAAAGATACCTGTTTTTGACAATAAAAAAATTGTCAATATACCATCTGGCATACTGACAACTTCCGGGTTGGGCTGTTTATCTCTTTCGAAATAACAGTGAGTAGCTCGTAGGGGAATCGAACCCCTGTTTCCGCCGTGAGAGGGCGGCGTCTTAACCGCTTGA
>OMDB01001023.1_pt1 | contig 9889 bp, 10 predicted proteins | sample 1645161 | NCBI WGS metagenome assembly OMDB01 (sample SAMEA103958135, study PRJEB25191) | human gut metagenome
ATTGGCAAGTTTAAGATAAAGAAGTTCACGCTGGGAACGGTTACCAGCGTATTATTGGTCGGTGTATTGATCGGGCAATTAAAAATCGATATAAGCGGACCGTTAAAGTCCGTCTTTTTCTTGATGTTCCTCTTCGCTGTAGGATATAGTGTTGGGCCACAGTTCTTCCGGGGATTGAAAAAGGAAGGTCTTCCTCAAATGCTTTTCGCCGCCGTCATGTGTGTGTTTTGCTTGATCGCTCCTTTTTTACTGGCGAAACTTATGGGATATAACGCAGGCGAGGCCGCAGGATTATTGGCGGGCTCCCAGACGATGCGGTCGTCGGAGAACAGGAGCTGGGTCACGCAGCAGGGCAGCTCGCCCGGATCGAAGCGGAGCTTCTGGGCCGCCACCGGCAGCTCAAACGTAGCCGTCACGGCCCCGGTCAGCTGGTCGGTGGTGCAGTCGGGGGCGGTCAGCGTATCCTTTTCGGAAAAGCCGAAGCCGGTATCGTAATAGAGCAGCGGCTGCAGCAGGGTGGGCGAGTCGGTGCGCATCTCGCGCTGGGGGTGGGCGGCGGCACAGGCCTGTACCTCCTGTTCCAGCGCAAGGCACCGCTGGGCCAGCCGGGAAACGCCCTCGTCCGAGAGCTTGAGCTGCTGTTCGAGGTCCGCGATCCGGCCCTGCAGGGCCGCCGTGGTGGCAGGAGCTTCGTTGGTCATGACTGGATTCTCCTCATCATAATATATTTCACTTCAGCGGGAAAGACCCGCAAAAAAATCAGTGTTTTGCCGCATACTGCCGGGGCTGTGCTTCCCGGCTCTTGGCTGCCACGGTGCGCCGGAATTTCCGATCCTTCCAGCGGAGCAGCAGCTCACAGAACAGCAGCACCGACCCCATGGAGAGCGTGAACTGCAAGACCACGCCCAGCACCGGGTGGGCCGCAAACTTCTGGGGCATCAGATACCACGGGATCGCGGTCAGCTCAACGGTGTGGATGCAGAAGATATACAGAGACCGGCGGCCGATGGCTTGGATGCCGCGGGTCACGAAGTTGTCCACCCGGCGCTGGAACCAGAGGACCATGGACAGGATGCCAAGGCCGGCCCCGGCGTCCAGCAGGATGCTCACCGGGCCGAAGTTCCACTGGGCCATGGAAACGCAGTCGGTGCTCTGGGTGAGCAGCACAAGAACCGCCACGGCGGCCGCGCAGCCCATCAGGGTGTTTTTCAACCTGCGGGACAGGGGTTTGTCGAAAATTTTATGCTTCTTGGCGAGGTAGCCCACGTAGAGCGTCGGAACGGTGACCATGCCCTGCCCGATGCAGAAGGGGGCCTCCCATGTGATGCAGATGCCCCAGCCCAGCAGCATGGTGCCCAGCACTGCCCAGTTTGTGTAAGCTTCGGGGAAGATATTCAGGATCAGGTCCAGCAGGACCCACGCGATCATCAGGGAAAGTAAGTACCACATGGGCCCGCAGGAGAAGAAGGTCTGGCCGAAATACTCTGCCGTGTGGGGCAGCCCCAGCGCAAAGCCGCCCAGCACCTTGCCGGTCTCATAGGTGGCGTTGTGGAGGGAGCCGTAGCAGAGATAGTGGATGAGAAAGTGGAACACCGTGGTGGCGATGCCCGTATAGATGTAAGGCTTGAGCAGGGTCGTCACCTGCTGGTCGATGCACTTGCCGATGGAACGCTTGCGGAAGCCGTAGCCGCTGGCGATGTAGAACGCGGCCATCAGGGATTCGCGGTAGGCGAACATAAAAAAGGTCAGCAGGTTGATGCTGCCGGAACCCATCGGATACAGCTCACCGGTGTGCGCGAACACGATGGTCAACATACCGATGCCCTTGAGCAGGTCGAACATGCCAAGCGAATTGGCCGTGCGGGGTTTGGTACCCTCCATGAAAAGCCCTCCTTTGCGCCAGATCACCTTGGAGGTGGCTGATTGCCGAAATTCGGGCGCAAGATGTTAAAAGTTACAAAATCGTTATAAATAAGTATAATGCTTTTCTGAGATTCTGTCAATGAAAGCGGGCAGAACAAAAAAAGCCCCCAAGGCTGTGCAAAGTGTACCACAGCGGACGCCCCTGCGCAACGAATGGGAGCAAATCCCATCTCCCTGCACAAGTTGAGTGCAAGTTTATATTGCATATTTGTGCAATTAAAACTTGCATTTGTCCCCGCCGTGCTGTATACTGGGAGACGAAAGCTGCGCTGCCGCTGAAATTGGGCGGTGGCCGAGGAACACCGAACGAATAAGGAGTGTGCAAAAGATGACCAGAGAAGAGTGCTGTGCCGTGGTTTCGGAAAAAGAGATGCCGATGACGGTCTATGATATGGTCGCTGCCATGCAGGAGAAGTTTGCTTCCCGCCCGGCGTTCCGCTGGGTGGACGACGCCACCACCACCGTGAAGGAGAAGACTTACGGCGAGTACGTGGCCGACATCCGAAAGATGACCGGCTATCTGCAGGCAACTGTTGCCGATCTCAAGGGCCAGCGCATCGCGATCCTGAGCCGCACCAATTATGAGTACGGCGTGGTGGCCTTCGGCACCATGATGGCCGGGGCCGTCATCGTGACCCTGAACCAGAAGAAGACTTGGCCGGAGCTGGAATATGAGCTGGGCCTCAGCGAGCCCGCCCTGATCTTCACCGACGGCATCGACTACGGCTACGCCGAGGAGCTGAAGGCTGCTTACGGCGGCAAGCTCCGCCCCATGAACGCCTACGAGGGCAGCGCACCCGCCGCCTTGGAAAACCGCATCGACCCCGACGGGCTGCGGATGCTGCTGTTCACCTCCGGCACCACCGGCCGCAGCAAGGGCGTCATGCTCAGCGAGAAAAACTACTTCACCGCCATAAAGATGTACATCGACGGCCAGAAGGTCATGCCCGAAGTGGCCCCGAAGGAGATGGATCAGCTCTTCAGCCACTTCACGCTGGTGCCCATGTTCCACCTGTCCGGCTTCATCTGCTACTTCGCCTACGGCATTCAGGGCTGGACGCTGAACCTCTGCGCCGACCCCCGCGATATGCGCCGGGACATGAGCATGATGCACAGCGACGCCATGTCCACCCCGCCGGTGCTGGTGGAGATGATCTACAACGAGATCCGCCGCGGCAATCAGGAAAAGCTGAACGGCCTGTGGAACCTGAGCTGCTCTTCCGCCATCCTCGACCCGCAGATCCTGCACTACCTCGTGGAGCACGGCATCTACATCAACCAGTGCTACTCCATGACCGAGCTGGCCGGCTACGGTCTGCTGAACGTGGTGCAGGAGGGCGAACACCTCCGGGCACTGGGCAAGCCGGACGGCTTCTGCGAGGTCAAGCTGGACGAGACCGGCGAGATCTGCGTCCGGGGCGGCGCCGTCATGCTGGGCTATTATAAGGACCCGGAGGCCACCGCCGAGGCCATCGACAAGGACGGCTGGCTCCACAGCGGCGACCTCGCCCGTGTGGATGAGGACGGCTTCTATTACATCACCGGCCGCAAGAAGAACCTCATCATCCTCGACAGCGGCGAGAACGTCAGCCCCGAAGAGCTGGAAAAGCTGCTGGGCAAGTGTGCCGACATCAAGGAGTGCATCGTGAAGGAGATGGGCAAGAAGATCGGTGCCGTCATCTGCTGCGAGCCGGAGAAGGAGCAGGCTGTCCGCACCTTCGTCACCGAGCTGAACCGCACCCTGCCGCTGTACAAGCGGATCAGCGCCGTGGAGTGCACCGCAGAGCCGCTGCCCCGCAACGCGCTGGGCAAGCTGCTGCGCAGGTAAGAAACGCTTTTGTAGAAAATCTGTAAACCTGACTGGCGAAATATTGCAATTGCCCCGTAAAACGGGTATTATAAAGCTGTGTGACGTCGGGTAAGGCCGGGACCAGAATGGGAGACCGGGCCGCAGTGGGCCGCGCCGGAGAAGCGCGCCCTTGCAGCGACGCTGAAATCCATCATGGAAAGGAAGATTTTTTGATGCAAAGAGCAGAAATCGTGTCCCAGATCCTCGCGATCCTTGAGGACGTGGCAGAGATCAGCCCGGAGGACGTGAGGGAAGACAGCGTCCTGATGGACGACCTCGACCTGTCCTCCATGGAGATCCTGACCGTTGTGGCGGATCTGGAGGAAATGTTTGGTCTGCGCATCCCCGAAAAGGAACTGCGCAATTTCGTGACCATCAGCGATGTGGCAGATTATCTGGAGGCTAACGCGGGGTGAACGGATTCCTCGCGGACGGGCGGGGCGTTTCCCCCTTCCTGACGCTGGTGCGGATGCCGTACTGCAATCGAAGGATAAAGAGAAAGACCGGTTTCGCAAGCTGCGAAACCGGTCTTTTTGCGCTTTAGAAGGAGCCGCCCGACGAACCGCCGAAGCCGTCGCTGTCCACCGACGAGCCGCCGGAGGAAGAGCTTTCCTCGTGGGGCGGGTCGTAGACCTCCACGCGGTCGGTGTGGGTGTAGTGGTCGCGCTGGACCCGGAGCTTGAGCCCGGCCCCGATGTAGTCATCGGCTTCGGTCTTCCGCTTGGCCGTCTTCATCTGAGCATAGAGGATGCTGCACACGATGGCGGCGATGAGGGACGGGATGCCCACCACGATGAGGATGCCGAAGATGCCGAGGCCGCCGTCCGGGTCGTTGTCGTAATCCAGCGGCTCGCCGTTCTCGGCGTAGAAATCCAGCGTACCGGCGCACAGGTCGATGTAGGTCTGGGCTGCGTCGGCGTAGTCGCCGTCCGACAGCATGGGCACGACCTCATCTTCAATCTGCTCGATGCGGTAATCGGTAAAGGCCGTCACGCCCCCGCCGTAGGTGATGGTGACGTATTTGCGGGAGCCGAGGGCGATCATGAACAGGATGCCGCTGCGGTCGCTGCCGGAGCCGAGATCGTTGTCGCGGTAGTAGTTCTTCGCGTAGGCACGCTGGTCTTCGTCGCCGATGCTGTCCACGGTGAGGAAATACACATCGCAGTCGTGGCCGTCGGCGGCCTCCTCGGCGCCAGCTTCCAGCTCGCTGAGGGTGTCGTCGTCGAACAGGCCGTAATCATCCCGCACCAGCGGGGCCGAAGCCATGGCCGGGAGGCTGAGGCAGACCGCCAGCACAGCGGCGGCCAGCGCCGCACCGAGGCGGCGGAGAGAACAAGTCAGAGTTTTCATTCCGCGCACCTCCTTATAAGTACAGCAGCCAGATGAGGATGGCCATCAGCGGCAGGGCGATGCGGGCGAACCACGCGGCTACCCGGCCCTTGTCCACGGGCAGGTCCCCGATGAGCCGCCCGGTCTGGCCGTTCATGGCAAAGAGGAAGTCCTGCTCCTTCCACCGGGTGTGGAGCATCCAGACCGGCAGCAGGGTGTAGTGAGCCTTTTTCATCCGAACGTTGATGTTCTCTTCCAGCGTGTCCACCACCGCGTACTCGGACAGGGTCTGGCGCAGGGCCTCGGCGGTGGAGTTCTCGATGCGGGTCTTGGCCCGGTCGGCGCAGGTCTTGGCGTCCTCGTCGTACCGGTCGGCCAGAAAGCCCGGCAGGTAGGCCGTGGAGAAGGGCTTCAGCTCGCTGTAGTCGAAGGGCTCGATGGAGTCCATGTGCTCGTCGGGCATTTTGCTGGAACCGTCCACCGGCACGCGGGCAAAGGTGGCCGTGCCCTCGCGGCGGACGTCGTAATGCTGGGTGGTGGTGACGCGGTAGTCGCCCTCGCGGTGGCTCTCGCTCACTTGGCCGTCGTAGCTGCCGCGGGCGTCGGCCTCGGCGTCGAACAGCCAGAAGGGCACGTAGACGCCCTGAATCTCGGCGATGTGGTTCTGGCTCTTGAAGGCCTTGGGCAGGAAGGCTTTGCCCTTATAATATTTGGTCAGTTGGGCGATGGCGGCGTTCTTGTCCATCTTGAAGGGCAGGATGTATTCGGGCTTCAGCTTGCCCGAAAGCTTGCCGCCCAGCACGGTGGGGTTGCCGCAGTAGGGGCAGGTGGTGGCTGCCGTGGTGGCGTCGCAGACCAGCTCCGCGCCGCAGGTGGTGCAGGAGTAGCTGGAAAGGCCGCTGGCCTCCGCTTCGCTCCAGACCGGGTTTTCGCCGGCCGCTTTTGCGCGGCGGGCCGCAGCCTTCTTCTCGTCGGAAGCGGCGGCCGCGTCGGCTTTCTGCTGCTTTTGGGCGTATTGGGCCTCGATGTCGGCGACCTCATAGGCCGAGCCGCAGTAGTCGCACACCAGCTTGCCGGTGGTGCTGTCGAAGTGCAGCGGGCCGGTACAGGCCGGGCATTGGTAGTTCGTTACTTTATCAGCCATGGACAGTTGCCTTTCTTATGCGCCGAAGGGCTTGCCGCATTCGGGGCAGAACTTCGGCGGGTTTGCGGGGTCGGCGGGCTCAAAACCGCAGTTTCGGCACTTGGCGGCGGGCTTCGGCTTGCCGCACTCGGAGCAGAATTTGCCGCTGTTCTTCGCGCCGCAGCTGCACACCCAGACCGTCGGGGCTTCGGGCTTCGGCTTGCCGCAGGAGGTGCAGAACCTGCCGGTGTTGCCGCTCTGGCCGCAGGAGCAGGTCCAGCCGTTCGCCGCCGGGGCAGCGGGCTGAGCAGGCTGCTGGGCGCCCATCTGGTACAGGGTCTGTGCATTGACGCCGCCCGCAGCGGCAGCCTGATTCATCCCCATAAAGGCCATGGCGGGGCCGGCGGAGGTGTTGGCGGCAGCGGACTGCATGGCCGCAGCCTGTGCGCCGACGAGGTGGGCGGCCGCGCGGGTGGGGTCCATGAAGGCGGCACTGCGCTGTAAGTCCTTGATCATCTGCTCGTCTTCTTCGCTGGCTTTGACGCCGGACACGCCGAGGGAAACGATCTCGATGCCCCGCAGCTTGCTCCACTTGGCGCTCAGGGCCTGATTCAGCGCATCGGCCAGCTCGGTGGTGTGGGCGGGCAGGGAGGAGTAGCGGATGCCCTGCTCGCTGATGCGGGCGAAGGCGGGCTGCAGCGCGGTCATCAGCTCGGTCCGGAGCTGGCCGTCCAGTGCGTCGCGGGTGTAGGCGTTTTCCACATTGCCGCAGACATTGGTGTAAAACAGGATGGGGTTGACGATGCGGTAGCTATATTCGCCGAAGCACCGGATGGCGATGTCGATGTCGATGCCGGCCCGCTGGTCCACCACCCGGAAGGGCACGGGGTTGGGGGTGCCGTACTTGTTGCCCACCAGCTCCTTGGTGTTGATGTAGTACAGGCGCTGGTCGGTGGCGGCCTGACCGCCGAAGCCGATCCGCTTGCCTACCTCGGCAAAGGCGTCGTCGATGTTCTTCAATCCGCCGCTGAGCAGGGAGGGCTGGGTGCCGGTGCTGTAGGTGTACTCGCCCGGCTCGGCGCACAGCTCCACCACCTTGCCCTGCTCCACGATCAGGGCACACTGGCCGTCGGCCACGGCCACGATGGAGCCGTCGGAGATGATGTTCTCACTGCCGTGCTTGTTGGAGGAACGGCGGTCGGTGCGCTTTTGGCCTTTGACGGCCAGCACGTCTGCGGGGAGGGCGTCGCAGTAAAAATATTCCTTCCACTGGTCGGCCATCACGCCGGAAGCTGCGCTGATTGCTGCTTTTACAAGACCCATAAACCAAATCTCCTTTGTTGTAGTATCAACGCCCTCAGCCACGGTATCCGCCGTGCCAGCCCCCTCCCAGAGGGGGCTGACGCCGTCAGGCGGCTGGGGGTTTCCCCCCGAAGGGATACTCCCTCTTGCAATTTCAGCCCGAATGGTGTAGAATACACCCGACAACAAAATACAGGGGAGCTCGTGACGCGGGCTGAGAGGAAGTACCCGAACTTCGACCCTTTTACCTGATGCGGATAATGCCGCCGTAGGAAGTCATAGCGTGTATGAGTTTTTACAGGAGTTTCCGCAGGGGGAACTCCTGTTTTTTGTTGCCGGAAAATCGAAAGGAGCGATCCCCATGAAAAATCTCTCGGTGAAAAAACTGGCTCTGGCCGGAATGCTGTGTGCGCTTGCTGTGGTGGGCAGCGTGTTCAGCTTCCCCATCTTCGGCAGCAAGTGCGCGCCGGTGCAGCACATGGTCAACATCCTGTGCGCGGTGCTGCTGGGGCCCTACTGGGGCCTCGGCGTGGCCTTTGTGGCCTCGCTGCTGCGCAACCTGCTGGGTCTGGGCAGCTTGATGGCCTTCCCCGGCAGCATGTTCGGCGCGCTGCTGTGCGGCGTCGTCTACCACAAGACCCAAAAGCTGCTGCCCACGCTGGTGGGTGAGGTGTTTGGCACCTCCATCCTCGGCGGCCTGTGCGCCTACCCCGTCGCCATCCTGCTGATGGGCAAGAGCGCGGGCGACATCGCGTTCTACGCCTACATCGTGCCCTTCCTCGTCTCCACGGCGGGCGGCGCGGTCATCGCGGGCGTGCTGCTGGCGGCGCTGCAGCGCTCCGGCGCTCTGCACTCGATGCAGACCAGCCTGAGCTGAGGAGGCCGGTGTGGAAACTGCGTTTGGAAAGCGGCTGGACCGAGTGCGGCAAGCCTCCCCTCTTGTCCACTGCATCTCGAACCTCGTCACGGCCAACGACTGTGCCAACATCGTGCTGGCGGCAGGGGCCTCGCCCATCATGGCGGATGCCCCGGAGGAGGTTCGGGAGATCACGGCCCTGAGCCGGGCGCTCTGCCTGAGCCTTGGCACCCCGAACCCCCGCAAGGCCGACGCCATGTTCTTGGCGGGGCGCAAGGCCGCTGAGCTGGGCCTGCCCGTGGTCTTTGACCCTGTGGGCGTGGGCGCGTCCGCCTACCGGCAGGAGATCGCCCAAAAGCTTTTGCAGGACGTTCCCCTGACGGTGCTGCGCTGCAATGCCTCGGAATTACAGACCCTGAGCGGCCAGAGCCTCGTCTCCCGCGGGGTGGATGCGGGCAAGGCCCCGGAGCTGGAAACGCTGCTGCCGCTGGCGGGGCGCTTCGCCGCCGCCCACCACTGCATCGTGGCGGTGACGGGGGCCGAGGACATCGTAACGGACGGCACCACGGCCTACGGCATCCGCAGCGGCACCCCGCTGCTGCGCCAAGTCACCGGCACCGGCTGTATGCTGTCGGTGCTGGCGGCGGCCTTCGTGGGGGCAAACCCCGAAGCGCCGCTGGAAGCCGCCGCTGCCGCCGTCTGCATGATGGGCCTGTGCGGGGAGCGGGCCGCCGCCTCCCTGACCGGGGGCGAGGGCACCGGCACGCTGCGCATCCGCCTGATGGACGCTGTTTCCAACATGACCGGCGAAGAGCTGGACCAAGGAGCAAACTATGAACTGTACTGCTGAGATGCTGCGGCTTTACGCCGTCACCGACCGCGCATGGGTCGGGAAACTCACCCTGCCCCAGCAGGTCGAAGCGGCCCTCAAGGGCGGCGCGACCTGTGTGCAGCTGCGGGAGAAAAACCTCGCGGATTCGTCTATTCTGGCGGAAGCACGGGAGATCTCCGCCCTGTGCAAACAGTACCGCGTGCCCTTTATCCTGAACGATAACGTGGCGCTGGCGGCGCAGTGCGGCGCGGACGGGGTGCATCTGGGGCAGGAGGATATGGACCCCGCACAAGCGCGGCGCATCCTCGGCCCCGACGCCATCATCGGCGTGTCGGCCCATAACGTTGCCGAAGCCAAGGCCGCGGTGGCGGCCGGGGCGGATTACCTCGGCTGCGGCGCGATGTTCGCCACCACCACGAAAACGAACGTCACCGCCCTGCCCAAGGAGACGCTGCGGGCCATCTGCGCCGCCGTCCCCGTGCCGGTGGTGGCCATCGGCGGCATCAGCAAACAGAACCTGCTCTCCCTCGCCCACTGCGGCGAAGCGGGCGTTGCGTTGGTCAGCGCCATCTTCGCGGCGGAGGATATTGAAGAGGAGTGCAGGGAATTGAGAAGGTTAGCGGCTCAATTGTGACGCCCGCCTTCGTACAACCTCTCTGTCTCACTTCGTTCGAC
>OMDB01001028.1_pt1 | contig 9833 bp, 9 predicted proteins | sample 1645161 | NCBI WGS metagenome assembly OMDB01 (sample SAMEA103958135, study PRJEB25191) | human gut metagenome
CCCATGGCTGATTTGAAATTTTCTCCACCCTCAAATGGAGAGCGGTTTGTTGTTTCTCTGTCCCGGTTATGGTATACTTACTGGGTATCGTACCCAAACCAGACATAAAGGATGTGACCCCCATGGACGCACTGGAACAAGCCCGTGCTGAGATCGACGAAGTGGACGCCCAGCTGGCTGCCCTGTTTGAGCGGCGCATGGCCGCTGTGCTGCAGGTGGCCGAGTACAAGCGTGCCCACGGCCTGCCGATCTTTGATGCCGCGCGGGAAGCCGCCGTGCTGGAAAAGGCCGCCGCCCGCATCCATGCCCCGGCGCTGCGCCCTTATTATAAAGACCATGTCCAGAACATGATGGACGTGGCCAAGCAGTACGAAGCCCTCATTCTGGGCCAGAACCGCGCCGCCTATCAGGGCGTGGAGGGGGCCTTTGCGCACATCGCGCTGCGGGCATTGTTCCCCCACGCCGAGGCCGTGAGCTGCCCCACCTGGGACGAGGTATTCGCCGCCGTGGAGCGGGGGGACGCTGCCCACGGCGTGGTGCCCTTTGAGAACAGCCACGCGGGCGATGTTTCTGCCGTGCTGGACCTGTGCTACAATCACCCCGACCTGTGGGTGGTGGACGTGTACGACCTGCCCATCTCCCAGAACCTGCTGGTGCTGCCCGGCACCCAGCTTGCCGAGATCCGCAGCGTGTACAGTCATCAGCAGGCCATCGCCCAGAGCGAGACCTTCTTAAAGCAGTTCCATCTGCCGGCCACCGCCATGCTCAACACCGCCATGGCCGCCAAGTTCGTGGCCGAAAGCGGCGACAAGACCAAGGCCGCCATTGCCAGCGCCGAGACCGCTGCCCTATACGGGCTGGAGGTGCTGGTGCCGCGCATCAACACCGACGGCGACAACACCACCCGCTTTATCGTGATCAGCCGCGAAAAGCCCACGGCGGGCAACCGCTTCTCGCTGCTGTTCACCGTGGACAACAAGCCCGGCAAACTCGCCGAGGTGATCCAGGTCATCGGTGCCAGCGGCTTCAACATGGAATCCATCAAGAGCCGGCCCATGCCTCATGTGCCCTTTGAATATTATTTTTATGTCGAGCTGGTGGGCGACCCCACCGCCGACGAGACCGGTGCCCTGCTGCATGAGCTGGACCGCACCTGCCGCACCGTGCGTTTGTTAGGAGTGTATACAAAATGAGCGAATTTATCGGAACCAAACTCACCATGAATCTGGGCGAGCGCAGCTATGACATCATCATCAAGAGCGGCTCGCTGGAAAACCTGTACCAGTTTGCCCGGCTGGACCGCCGGGTGGCCGTGGTCACCGACAGCGGCGTGCCCGCCCAGTACGCCCAGAGGGTGGCCGACCAGTGCAAGGACGCCCGCATCATCACGGTGCCCCAGGGTGAAGCCAGCAAGAGCTTTAAAATTCTGGAAAGCGTGCTGCGCCAGATGCTGGACTTCGGCATGGGCCGGGGCGACCTTGTGGTGGCCGTGGGCGGCGGCGTGGTCGGCGACTTGGCCGGATTTGCCGCTTCCATCTACATGCGCGGCATCGACTTCATCAACTGCCCCACCACCACCCTTTCCATGATCGACTCCTCCATCGGCGGCAAAACGGCTGTGGATCTGGGGGATACCAAGAACATCGTGGGCGCATTCTGGCAGCCGAAGCTGGTCATCGTGGACCCGGACACCCTCGCCACCCTGCCCCGCCGCCATTACATCAACGGTCTGGCCGAGGCGGTCAAGGCCAGCCTTCTGGCCGACCCGGAGCTGTTTGCCATTTTTGAGAAGGGCGACATCGACGGCCAGATCAACGAGATCATCTACCGCAGCCTCCGGTTCAAGAAGAACATCGTCGAGCAGGACGAGACGGAGCACGGGATGCGCAAGGCGCTGAACTTCGGCCACACCATCGGCCACGGCATCGAGGCCGTCAAGGGCATCAAGGGCCGCCGCACCGTGGGCCTGTTCCACGGCGAGTGCGTGGCGCTGGGGATGCTGCCGATGATCGAGTCGAAGGCGCTGCAAAAGCGGGTGCGGGCGGTCTACCGCCGCTTGGGGCTGCCCCTGCGCACCACCTACAATAAGGAAAAAGTGCTGGCCGAGATGCTCTACGACAAAAAGGCGCAGGGCGGCCAGATCACCATCATCAAGGTGCCGGGCCTCGGCTGCTGGCGGGCCGAGACCATCCCGGTGGAGGGGCTGCGCCCCCTGCTGGGCATGGAGGAATGACCATGAAGAACACGTTTGGCTCCAACCTCTCCCTGACCATCTTCGGCGAGAGCCATGGCCGCGCCATCGGGGCCGTGCTGGATGGAATGGCGGCGGGCGTGCCCGTGGACGAGGAATTCCTCGCCCGCTGCATGGATAAGCGCCGGGCGCGGGGCGACGGGCTTTCCACCCCCCGCGTGGAAGCGGACAAGATCCAGTTCCTTTCCGGCGTGCTGAACGGCCGGACCACCGGCACCGCCATCGCCCTGATGATCGAAAACCAGAACACCCGCAGCGGCGATTACGCCAAGACCGCCGACCTGCTCCGCCCCGGCCACGCGGATTATACGGCCTATGCCAAATACCACGGCTTTCAGGACGCGCGGGGCGGCGGGCACTTTTCCGGCCGGATCACGGCGGCCCTCGTGGCGGGCGGCGGCATCGTGCTGGGGGCGCTGGAACGAGCGGGCATCGAGATCGTGACCCACATCGGCCGGTGCGCCGGGGTGGCCGACACCCCCTTCGCCCTGAACGACCCGGCGGCGCTGGCCGCACAGGCTGAGACCCTGCTGAATCAAAGCGGCGGCTTCGCGCTGCTGGATGCGGACGCCGAGGAGCCCATGAAGAACGCCATCCGCGCGGCGGGCAGCGAGGGCGACAGTGTGGGCGGCATCCTTGAGACCGCCATCCTCGGCCTCCCGGCGGGCGTCGGCGAGCCCTATTTCGACAGCGTGGAAAGCGAGATCGCCCACATGGCCTTCTCGGTCCCCGCCGTCAAGGGCATCGAGTTCGGCACCGGCTTCGGCTTCGCCGACCAAAAGGGCAGCGAAGCCAACGACCCCTTTCGGATGAAAGGGAGCAAAGTCGTGACGGCCACCAACCACAACGCGGGGCTGAACGGCGGCATCTCCAACGGGATGCCCGTGGTCTTCCGTACCGTGGTCAAGCCGACGCCCAGCATCTATAAACAGCAGGACACCGTGGATTATATTGCAAAACAGAATGCGGAACTCTCCATTCAGGGCCGCCACGATCCCTGCATCGTGCCCCGCGCCGCCATCGTGCAGACCTGTGCGGCGGCGCTGGCTGTCGGCGACCTGCTGACTGCCAAGTACGGCATGGCGTGGATGGAGCACCCCACAAGCTATCGCAAGGAGGAGCTGTAAATGGAATACGGACTCATCGGCGCAAAGCTCGGTCACTCGTACTCGAAGATCATCCACGAGATGCTCTGCGGCTACCGGTATGACCTGTGCCCCCTGCCCACTGAGGCCGAGGCGCGGACCTTTTTGCAGAAGCGGCAGTTCAAGGCCATCAATGTGACCATCCCCTATAAGCGGCTGGTCATGGAATACTGCTCCTACATCGACCCCCGGGCCAAGGCCATCGGGGCCGTGAACACCGTGGTGAACAAAAACGGTCTGCTCTGCGGCTACAACACCGATTACCTCGGCTTCGCCTACCTCGCCGATGCGCATGGAGTGGATTTTGCGGGCAAGACCGTGCTGATCCTCGGCACCGGCGGCACCCACAACACCACCAGCGCGGTGGCGAAGGACAAGGGCGCGGCCAAGGTGCTGACCGTCAGCCGGAACCCCGACCCCGCAAAGGGGGAGCTTTCCTATGCGGAAGCGGTGCACAGCGGGGCGCAGATCGTCATCAACACCACCCCGGCGGGCATGTACCCGAACGTCGGCGTCTGCAATCTGGACGTGGCGGCCATGCCGGGGCTGGAAGCTGTCCTCGATGTGGTTTACAACCCGGATAAGACCGAACTCATCCTCCGCGCCGAGGAAGCCGAGGTGCCGGTGGCCGTGGGCGGCCTCGAAATGCTGGTGGCACAGGCCGTGTATGCGGCGGAATGCTTCCTCGACCGCAAGTTCGACGATGCCCCCGGCGAGATCCGCACCATCACGGCGGCGCTCCGCAGAGAGCAGCTGAACGTGGCCCTCATCGGGATGCCCTCCTCCGGCAAGACCACCATCGGCCGCGCACTGGCCGAGAAACTGGGCAAGCGGTTCGTGGACCTCGACGAGGAGATCGTCAAGGCCGAGGGCCGCAGCATCCCGGACATCTTCGCCGCTGAGGGCGAGGACGGGTTCCGCGCCAAGGAAGCGGAGCAGACCGCCCGCTTTGCCAAGGAGGGCCGTCAGGTGCTCTCCTGCGGGGGCGGCGTCATCAAGCGGCCCGAAAATCTGCGGGCTCTGCGCCAGAACGGCGTGGTGCTCTTTATCGACCGCCCGCTGGAAGACCTTGCGGTGGGCGGCGGGCGTCCGCTCTCCAGCAGCACCGACGCGCTGAAAGAAATGGAAGCCCAGCGCCGCCCGCTCTATCTTGCGGCGGCGGATGCGGTCATCCCGAACAAGACCACCGCTGCGGATGCCGTGGCGGCGGCACTGGAGGCACTGGATGCGATTTTTGTTCATTAACGGCCCCAACGTCAACATGGCCCGGTTCACCGAACCCGGCGTGGAGGGCGAGATCGATTACAACGCCCTGCTGGATTATCTGGACGTCTGCTGTCAGCAGATGGGCATCGAGCCGGACTTCTTCCAGTCGAACCACGAGGGCGACATCATCGACGAGATCCAGTCGGCGGCGGGCCGCGCCGACGGCATCATCATCAATCCGGGCGGCTACGCCTATTACAGCGTGGCCATCCTTGAAGCATTGCAGCTGTGCGGCGTGCCCGCCGTGGAAGTGATGCTCCATGACCCCAGCGGCCGTGAATCCTTCCGGAACACGGACGTCGTCTCCTTCGGCTGTCAGGGCCGGTTCGCGGGCGAGGGCATCAGCGGCTATCTTCATGCGTGCAGCTATCTTGTGCAGCTGCTCCGGCTGGACGGCAGCGCACAATCGCATATGGTACAATAGCCCTCTCAGGCGCTCCGCGCCAGCTCCCCCAGAGTGGGAGCTTTTAGAGGAAAAAAGATCAAAAAGGGAAAGGGACGAACGAAGATGATCATCTCCACCAAAAAAGGCACCCCCAAGGAAGAACTGGAAAAGATCGTGGACCGCTTCGAGAAGCAGGGCCTCGATGTCACCCTCATCACCGGCAAGGATTACAACGTCTTCGGCCTTGTGGGCGACACCACCAAGATCGACGAGCGCGATGTCCTCGCGAACCCGTGGATCGACAACGTGACCCGCGTTTCCGCGCCCTATAAGCGCGCGAACCGCCTGTTCCACCCGGCCGATTCCGTCATCGACTGCGGCGGCGTCAAGATCGGCGGCAAGGAGAAGATCGCCGTCATGGCGGGTCCCTGCAGCATCGAGGGCGAGGAACAGGCCCTGCGCATCGCCCAGAGCGTCAAGGCGGGCGGCGCAGCCCTCTTCCGCGGCGGTGCTTACAAGCCCCGCACCTCTCCCTACTCCTTCCAAGGCCTTGAGACCGAGGGCATCCTCGACATGGTCAAGGCCCGCGAGGCCACCGGTCTGCCCATCGTTTCCGAGCTGATGAGCGAGGACCGCATCCCCGAATTTGAAGAGTATGTGGACGTGGTGCAGATCGGTGCCCGCAATATGCAGAACTTCCAGCTGCTGAAGGCCGTCGGCAAGATGCACAAGCCGGTGCTGCTCAAGCGCGGCCTGTGCAACACCATCGAAGAGTGGATTATGAGCGCCGAGTATATCATGGCGGGCGGCAACGAGCAGGTCATCCTCTGCGAGCGCGGCATCCGCACCTTCGAGAAGTACACCCGCAACACCCTCGACCTCTCCGCTGTGCCCATCATCCACGAAAAGACCCATCTGCCCGTCATCGTAGACCCCAGCCACGCCACCGGCAAGTCGAACCTCGTGGAGCCGATGATGATCGCTGCCGTGGCCGCCGGTGCCGACGGTCTGGAAGTGGAAGTCCACTACGACCCCCGCCACGCATGGAGCGACGGTGCCCAGTGCCTGACCCCGGATGCCTTTGCACAGGCCATGGCAAAGTGCCGTCAGGTCGCATGGGCCATCGGGCGGGATATGTAAGATGATCGTAACAGTAGAACGCGCGCAGGAGATCGGGGGAGCCATTGCCGCGCCCCCCAGCAAGAGTATGGCCCACCGGGCGGTGCTCTGTGCGGCGCTGGCAAAGGGCACGTCCCACATCCGCAACCTCGAATTCAGCAAGGACATTGCGGCGACCCTCGCGGCGGCGGGCCAGCTCTGCGCCCGCGTCACCACCGGCGAAAACGACGCCGTGGTGGAGGGGCTGGGGCAGTTTCGGCCCGTTTCGGCCCCGGTGGACTGCTGCGAGAGCGGCAGCACCCTGCGCTTTTTGATCCCGCTGGCCAGCCTGACCGGCCAAGAAATCACCTTTGTGGGCCGGGGGCGGCTGATGGAACGGCCCCAGTCAGTGTATGAAGAACTTTACCGGGCCAAGGGCCTGCGGTTTGAGCAGACGCCTTCCGGCCTGACCGTGGAAGGACTCCTTTCCAGCGGGGATTACACGCTGGAGGGCAATGTGTCCAGCCAGTTCATCAGCGGGCTGCTGTTCGCGCTGCCGCTTCTGGCGGGGACCAGCACCCTCCGTCTGCTGCCGCCGGTGGAGAGCCGCAGCTACATCGACATGACCCGCGCGGTCCAAGCCGCCTTTGGCGTGGAGAGCCGCTGGCTGGACGAAACGACGCTGGAGATCTCCGGCGGGCAGGAATACCACCCCTGCGATTACACCGTGGAGGGGGATTACAGTCAGGCCGCGTTCCCGGCGGTGCTGGGGGCCGTGGCCGGCGGGGTGACCCTGACCGGCCTTGCCGAGAAGACATTGCAGGGCGACGCCGCCATTCTGGATATCCTGCGCCGCTGCGGGGCAAAGTTCACCCCCACGGCGGCGGGCATCGTCTTTGAACAAGCGCCGCTCCACGGCACCGACATCGACCTTGCCGACTGCCCGGACCTCGGCCCCGTGCTGATGGTGCTGGGGCTGCTGTGCGAGGGGACGACGGTCATCCGGAACGCGGAGCGCCTCCGCATCAAGGAGAGCGACCGCATCGAGGCCATGGAGATGGAACTGCGCAAGTGCGGCGGGGTGCTGTCCAGCGAGGGCGGCACCATCACCATCACAGGCTGCGCCGGGGCGCTCCATGCGCCGGGCGAAGTCCTTTCCGGCCACAACGACCACCGGGTCGTCATGAGCCTTGCGGTGCTGGCGCTGGCGGCGGGGCTGAAGCTGCCCATCGCGGAAGCCGAGGCCGTCACGAAGAGCTGGCCGAATTTCTTTACAGCCATCAAGCCATTGGGCGCGGAGGTACAGGATGTTGGATAAAACAAAGCGTTATCTCGTTGTGGGTCTGGGTCTGCTGGGCGGCAAGTACGCGCTGGAGCTGACCAAGGCCGGGTTCCATGTGGACGGCATCAACCGCAGCGAGGGCCATTTGCAGTATGCGCTGGATCAGGGCTACATCGCCAGCGGCAAGACCCACGATTTTGAGGATCTTGTGCGGGAGGCCGACCATATCATCTTCGGCCTGTACCCCACGGCTCTGATCGAGTGGTTCAAGACCTACGGCGCCCTCCTCAAGCCCGGCTGCATCTTCACGGATGTGTCCGGCGTCAAGACCGGCCTTGTGGAGCCGGTGCAGGCCCTCTGCCCGGACGGTGTGGAGTTCATCGCCAGTCACCCCATGGCGGGGCGGGAGACTTCCAGCGTGGAGCACGCGGCGGAGGTGAACTTCGCCCCGGCGAACTTCATCATCACCCCCACGGAGAAGAACACCCCGGCGGGCATCGCGTGGGCGAAGGAGCTGGCCGAGGTACTGGGATTCAAGCACATCTGCACCCTGACCGTGGAAGAGCACGATAAGATGATCGGCTACGTCAGCCAGCTGTGCCACGCCATCGCCGTCAGCCTGATGTGCGCCAACGACAACTCCTCGCTGTGCGAATACACCGGCGACTCCTTCCGCGATCTGACCCGCATTGCACGCATCAACGACAAAATGTGGGCAGAGCTGTTTTTGTGGAACAAGCAGAACCTGATCAGCGAGATCGACCAGTTTGATTCTGCCCTGCAGGAGATGCGCGCCGCCCTTGTAGCGGACGACCGGGACAAGCTGGAACAGATGTTCCGCCTTTCCACCCAGCGCCGCGCCGCCTTTGACAAAAAGCTGCCGGAATAAACCGTGACGGAGGTATTGCCCCATGCCCAAGCAGGAAGGACAGAAATCCAAGCTGGTAACGCTGCTGCGCATCCTTGAGCAGCGCACCGACGAGAACCACCGCCTGAACGTGCCCCAGCTGGTGCAGCTGCTGGAAAATCAGGGCATTCTGGCCGAGCGCAAGAGCATCTACAGCGACATCGACACCCTGTGCGCGCTGGGCTACGACATCCAGCTGCGGCGCGGGCGCGGCGGCGGCTACTGGATGGCCAGCCGTGCCTTTGAGCTTTCCGAGCTCAAGCTGCTGGTGGACGCTGTGCAGGCCAGCAAGGTCATCTCGGCACGCACCAGCAAAAAGCTCATCCGCAAGCTGGAAGCCCTGTGCTCCGAGTACGAGGGCACCCAGCTGCAGCGTCAGGTGTATGTGGACGGCCGCCCCAAGGCCGACAGCCGCACCTTGCTGTACAGCATCGACGCGCTGCACACGGCCATCAGCGCCGGGCGGCTGGTGCAGTTCCGCTACAAGAACAACAGCACCTGGACGGTCAGCCCCTGGCAGCTGGCCTGGGAGGGCGGCTGCTACTACCTCATCGCCTACCAGGATGAAAAGGATCCCGCCAACATCCGCAACTACCGGGTGGACCGCATGTCCTACGTCAAGGTGCTGGACCGCCCCCGCCGGGGCAAGGAGGCCTTTGCCGCCTTCGACCTGCCCAGCTATCTGCGCAAGCATTTCAACATGTTCGGCGGGCCGGAATACCGGGTGACCCTGCGCTGCACCGCCGACCTGGAAGCCGCCATGCGTGACCGCTTCGGGCAGGACACTCTCTTTTTGCCGGAAGCAGACGGGTACTTCCACTTTGATGTCCCGGTCTGCGTGAGCGACCAGTTTTACGGCTGGGTCTGCGGTTTTGGCGGCAAGGTGGAGATCACCTCTCCCGCCGAAGTACGGCAGGGCCTGCACGACATGGTGCAGAAGCTGGCCGAGCAGCACAACTGATCCAGAATCAACGAACCCCCGGCAGGCCACAGCCTGCCGGGGGTTCGTTCGTTATAAATAATTCTTTCTCATTCGTCAAATTCCAGGTCGCTGGGCAAGATCAGGTCCAGCGGGGCGTTGGGCTCTGCCACAAGGCGGCGGCTCTGGTTGAAGATGGCCTTTTCCAGCGTGTTGCGGGCAAGGCGGCCGTTGCCGGCGGTGCGGCTGTCCAGCGCCTGACGGCGCTTGTAGTAGCCCAGCAGCGGGAAGGTGCAGCCCTCGTCCAGCCGGTAGCCCTTGCCTTTGGCCAGCACGGTGGTAATGTCCAGCAGCTCGTCGGCGGTGTAATCCGGGAATTCCACCTTGTTCGGGAAGCGGCTGGCAAGGCCGCTGTTGGCGGTGAGGAACACTTCCATCTCTTTGGTGTACCCGGCCAGGATCACCACCAGTTCGTCGCGGTGGTCCTCCATGCCCTTCACAAGGGTGTCGATGGCTTCCAGCCCGAAGCTGTCCTGTTCGCCGCGGTACAGGCTGTAGGCCTCGTCGATGAACAGCACGC
>OMDB01001035.1_pt1 | contig 9726 bp, 6 predicted proteins | sample 1645161 | NCBI WGS metagenome assembly OMDB01 (sample SAMEA103958135, study PRJEB25191) | human gut metagenome
CGGTAACCATGTATGATATGAGCCGTGTGAATGCCAATGGCTATTTTGACTCAATGAATGCCGATGCACGTTACGAATTGCGTAAGCAGCTCAATGCTCAGCGCACGGAAGATGCGAGGAACGGTTCGTATGCTTTGGCCGGGGGAGTAGTGGACCCGTTGCCTGTGGATGCTCCCCAATTCTTGAAGGATTATCATAGTTATTATAAGACAGAACGCGGTTATCACAAGCGTTCGCTTAACTCTAACAATGGGTGGAACAAGACTTCTTCACTCTCTTTCATTAATATGCCTATACTTTCGTATAGTGATGAGATTCGGAGTGCTGTGCTGATGCTTCATGGAGAAAAAGCTCATTCGCGTTATTTCAGTGAAGATGCTTTCAAGAAGTTGAAAGGCGGGAACAAGGAGTTGCTAATCATTCCCGATGCCAGTCACGTGGATTTGTATGATAATCTAAACGTAATTCCGTTTGACAGAATAGAACGGTTCTTCCGTGAATATCTTAAATGAAAAATATTAGTCGGTTCATAGTGGTGGGGTTGTTGTTTCGTGAATTATAAGAGGATGGCTGTCTAAATAGGATGCTTCAATGGAGTGGACATGAATATAATGTATTTGCAGGATTTTCGTGTTTTTAATATAAGAAAAATGTGCTGTAAAGGAAATAGTTGGTGATAAAATGTTTGCCATCTTATTATAATTGTTACCTTTGTGGGTCTTATAATATGAAAAACAATGAAAATAACAATTCTACAGAGAAATATAGAATGGGCCAATCCACAGGCCAATATAGCAAGGGCGGACGAAGCGATAAGCTGTCTGCCGGATGCTGATCTGTTTGTTTTACCCGAAATGTTTTCCACCGGTTTTTGTACGCAACCCGAAGGAATTGCGGAGAGCGCCGACAGTGAAACCCTGCACTGGATGAAGCGTAAGGCAGCCGAGCGGAATTGTGCTATTGCAGGCAGTGTAGCTGTATGTGAGAATGGAAACTATTATAATCGTTTTTACTTTGTCCATCCGGACGGAGCCGTGCAGCATTATGATAAGAAACATTTGTTCACCTTCGGGGGCGAACACAAGCGTTTCACTGCCGGCACAGAGCGTGTGGTGGTGAACTTCCGTGGGGTACGTATTCTTTTGGAGGTATGTTATGACCTCCGTTTCCCTGTTTGGTCACGCAACCTGGGGGATTACGACATGATACTTTATGTGGCAAGCTGGCCCACTCCCCGTGTGGATGCCTGGAGCGCTCTGCTTCGGGCGCGGGCTATTGAGAACCAGTGCTATGTGGCCGGAGTGAACCGCATGGGAACTGATCCTACCTGTGAATATTCGGGTGGCAGCGCCATCATCGATCCCTACGGAAAAACGATAGCCGAATGTCCGTGGAGCAGGGAAAGTGCGGTATCGGCTGATATAGATATGGAGGCATTGCAGGCTTTCAGGAAGAAATTCCCGGTATTGGATGATGCAGACCCTTTTACATTGATATGAAACAATTAACAAAATAATAGATAATGGCTGAAAAGAAATTATTGTTGGGCGATGAGGCAATTGCCCTCGGAGCGATACATGCCGGCATATCGGGTGTATATGCCTATCCGGGTACACCGTCCACTGAAATCACAGAGTTTATCCAGAATAATCCTTTGGCAAAGGAAAGAAAATTGCACAGCACTTGGTGTACCAATGAAAAAACGGCCATGGAGGCTGCATTGGGTATGTCATACGCAGGAAAACGTGCTTTGGTATGTATGAAACATGTAGGCATGAACGTGGCTGCCGATGCGTTTGTCAATTCTGCCATAACCGGCGTGAACGGTGGTCTGGTGGTGCTGGCTGCCGATGATCCTTCCATGCACTCGTCACAGAATGAGCAGGATTCACGTTTTTATGGAAAATTTGCTATGATTCCCATGCTGGAACCGTCTTCCCAACAAGAAGCATACGATATGATGGATTACGCATATACACTCTCGGAAAAACTGAAGTTGCCGGTGCTGATGCGTGTGGTTACCCGTTTGGCACATTCGCGTGCCGGTGTGGAAGTAGCCGATATCCGTGAGGAAAATCAGTTGAATCCTGATCATGAACGTGCCCACTGGGTATTGCTGCCGGGTAATGCGCGTAAACAATATCTGGATTTAGTGAAAAAGCAGGAGAAACTGGAAGAAGCTTCCTCTAAATCTCCTTATAATTATCTGGAAGGGTTGAATCCCGAATATGATTATGAATTCGGAGTGATAGCCTGTGGTATCGGTTATAATTATGTGAAGGAGGCGGATACGGACAGTTGCCATATTCCGGTATTGAAAGTTTCGCAGTATCCGTTGCCGGCTGAAGAAATCAGGACGATGGCAGACCGTTGCGGATATGTTCTGGTAGTGGAAGATGGCCAGCCGTTTGTGGAAGAGCAGGTAAAAGCGATACTTTCCTCGGACTATGAGGTAAAGGGACGCCTGACGGAAACTTTGCCGCGTACCGGTGAATTGACTCCGGATAATGTGGGCGAGGCGATCGGATGGGGAATCAAACGTCCGTTTGGTAAGCCTCAGGTGGTGATGTCGCGTCCGCCTGCATTGTGCCAGGGATGTGGCCATCGGGATGTGTATGATGCCTTGAACAAGGTGGCTGCGGAATATCCGGATGCACGCATTTTCGGTGATATCGGTTGCTATACATTAGGTGCGTTGCCCCCGTTCCGTGCTATCGACAGTTGTGTGGATATGGGTGCTTCCATAACCATGGCCAAAGGTGCTTCCGATGCGGGAGTATTTCCGGCCATTGCTGTTATCGGTGACTCTACCTTCACTCATTCCGGTATGACGGGCCTGCTGGATGCGGTGAATGACCGTGCCAATATCACGGTGGTGATTTCGGATAACCTGACTACCGCCATGACCGGCGGACAGGATTCTGCCGGTACGAATAAATTCGAAGCGATCTGCCTGGGATTAGGAGTGGAACCCGAACATGTGCGTGTGGTGGTTCCATTACCGAAGAATATGGAAGAAATCACCCGTACCATTCGTGAGGAAATAGAATATAAAGGGGTGTCTGTCATTATTCCGCGCAGAGAGTGTATCCAGACATTGAATCGTAAACTAAGACAGAAAAAAGCAGATAAGGCATGAGAAAAGATATCATACTTTCGGGCGTAGGAGGACAGGGTATCCTGACTATCGCTACTATTATAGGAGAAGCTGCTACGGCAGAAGGCATCAATTTGAAGCAGGCCGAGGTACACGGCATGAGCCAGCGCGGAGGAGATGTACAGTCCAATCTGCGTTTGTCCGACGAAACGATTTATTCGGATCTGATCGCTCAGGGTGAGGCGGATCTGATTATTTCCATGGAACCGATGGAGGCGTTGCGTTATCTGCCTTACTTGCAGGAAGAAGGTTGGGTGATTACTTCCGCTAATCCTTTCAAGAACATTCCTGATTATCCTGAAGAAGTGGATCTGATGAGGGCTTTGGAGAGTCTTCCGCATGTGGTGAAGTTGGAAATAGAGGATATGGCAAAAGAAAACAGTATGCCTAAATGCGCGAATGTGATTCTGCTGGGCATGGCTGCGAAGTATATTGAAATCGTATCACCGGAACAGTTGCGCGAAAGCATAGGGCGTGTGTTTGCCGCAAAAGGTGAGAAGATTGTTGAAATGAATCAGAAGGCTTTTGATATAGGATTGAATGCGGTAAAGAACTGGTAATGCCATGAAGATATTTAGTGAAGAATTAGTGGAGAAGGCGGTGAAGGAACTGCACATCGCCAATCTTGCACAGGCTACTATCGGTGATGTGTTGTTGGTAGCCCAGTATCTGGAAAAGGAAACGGGGATTCCTTTTATCCGCATGGATCAGGGATCTCCCGGTCTTGCCGCCAATCAGATAGGGATTGAAGCGGAGAAAGCTGCTTTGGACAGGGGAGTCGGATCGCAATATCCGGCTGCCGCAGGAGTGCCCGAGTTGAAAAAGGAGGCTTCCCGTTTTGTAAAAGCTTTCTTGAATCTGGATATCTCTCCGCGCGCTTGTGTGCCTACGACCGGGTCGGTGGCGGGTTCATTCGGCTCGTTCATAGCCTGTACGCAGCGTATTCCGGGGAAAGACAAGGTATTGTTCATTGATCCCGGATTTCCTATTCAGAAATCCCAGCTTCGCATTATCGGCGTGGAGTGGGAAGAATTTGATATCTATCATTATCGTGGACAGGCCTTGCGTGAGAAATTGGAAAGTTTCCTGAGTAAAGGCGATATAGCAGCGATTATCTATTCTAATCCGAATAATCCGGCATGGATTTGTCTGGAAGAGGAGGAATTGCAGATAATCGGTGAACTGGCAACCCGGTATGATGTGATTGTCATGGAAGATCTGGCTTATTTCTGCATGGACTTCCGTCGGGATATGGGGCATCCTTTCGAACCGCCTTATCCGCCCACTGTGGCAAGATATACGGATAATTATATCCTGATGCTTTCTTCTTCCAAGATATTCAGTTATGCCGGACAGCGTATGGCATTGGCATGTATCAGCGACAAACTGTTCGACCGCCAGTTCCCTGCCTTGGCAGAACGGTATAAAGATGCAGGGGTGTTCGGTCCTACGCTGATTGCTTCCATTCTTTATATGATTACTTCGGGATGTACGGCTTCCACTCAGTATGCATACGCTGAAATGCTTCGTCTGTCCACCGAAGGTAAAATCAATTTTGTAGAAGATACCCGCGAATATGCCCGTCGTGCGGAACGCATGAAGAAAATATTTACCGACAATGGTTTCCATATCGTATATGACTATGATGCTACCCAGGTGGTGGGAGATGGTTTCTTCTTTACCATTGGTTACGGAAATATGACAGGGGGTGAATTGCTCCGGGAGTTATTGTATTATGGGGTAAGCAGCATCTCGCTTTCTACTACCGGCAGCGAGCAGGAAGGTGTCCGCGCCTGTACGTCACGGATGCGCGATGAACTTTATCCGGTGATGGAGGAACGCATGAGAGCTTTTCATGAAGATCATTGAAAATAATGTGCTAATAGGATAATGTGCCGATTGCCATACGGTGGGTTTGTGCGCCAGTACATTGGCAGATTAGCACATTGAAAAATTATTTATTATGATTTGGAATAAAAATAAAGAGTGCATGAGTCGGGACGAGATGAGTGCTCTGCAGGGAAAACGTCTGAACAAGTTGGTGAACCTGGTTTATCATAATGTTCCTTTTTATCGTAACAAGATGCAGGAGATGGATTTGTCTCCGGATGATATCCAGACTATCGAAGATATCGTAAAACTTCCTTTTACTACCAAGCAGGATTTACGTGATAATTATCCATACGGTCTTCAGGCTGCTCCTGCTTCGGAAATTGTACGTGTGCACGCTTCTTCGGGGACAACCGGGAATCCTACCATTGTGGGATATACGCGTCGTGACTTGTCTGTATGGTCCGAAGTGATGTCACGTTGTCTTTCAGCATACGGGGTTACCCGTAATGATACCTTTTCTGTCAGTTATGGTTATGGCTTGTTTACAGGCGGATTGGGCGCACATTATGGGGTGGAGAATCTGGGGGCGACTGTTATCCCGGCTTCTACAGGAAATACGGAAAAGCATGTCCGTCTGATTCGCGACTTGGGTATAACGGGGATTGCCTGTACTCCTTCATACGCTCTTTATCTGGCAGAAGTGGTGGAACGTATGGGATTGACCAAGAATGATATCAATCTCCGTATCGGAGCTTTCGGAGCCGAGCCATGGACGGAAAGTATGCGTAAGGAGATAGAAGAGCGGCTGGGATTGAAAGGGTATAATATTTATGGATTGAGTGAGATTATGGGACCCGGTGTTTCCTACGAATGTCAGGAGCAACATGGATCACATATCAATGAGGATCATTTTTATCCTGAAATCATTAATCCTGAAACGCTGGAACGTCTTCCGAATGGAGAAGTGGGAGAATTGGTGTTTACTACCTTGACAAAGGAGGGGATGCCGTTATTGCGTTATCGTACGAAGGACTTGACTTCCCTGATGGAGGGTGAATGTCCGTGTGGAAGAACCAATATCCGTATGTCGGGTATTGTAGGCCGTAGTGACGATATGCTTATTATCCGTGGCATCAATGTTTTCCCGTCTCAGGTGGAAAGTGTTATTTTGGATATGCCTCAGTTTGAACCTCAGTATATGCTGGTGGTGGATAGGAAGAATAACCTCGACTCTTTGCAGGTACAAGTGGAAGTCCGCAAAGACTTCTTCTCGGATGATATGGGAAGTATGCTTGCCATGAAGAAAGCATTGAGCGACAAACTGAAAAGTGTCCTTTCCATCAGTGCCGAAGTGAAGCTGATGGAGCCTAATAGCATTGCCCGTAGTGAAGGTAAGAGTAAACGTGTGATAGACAATCGGATTTTAAAATAAAAAAGTATGCGATATGACAATCAAGCAATTATCTGTTTTTCTGGAAAACAAAACCGGAAGAATAAATGACGTAACCAAGACATTGGCAAAGTATGATATCAATATGCATGCGTTCAGCATGGCGGAATCTACTGATTTCGGTATACTTCGCCTGATTGTTTCGGATGTGGAAAAAGCGGTGGAAGTACTTCGTGCCGAGAATTTTGCCGTGATGCTGACCGATGTGGTATGTATCAGTTGCCCGAATGTGGCAGGTTCTTTGGCTAAAGTTTTGGACTATCTGGCAGCAGAGAATATCTTTATTGAATATATGTATGCTTTTGCTCAGGGAGATACGGCACATGTGGTTATCCGTCCGTCTAATGTGGAGAGATGTGTGGAGATATTGAATAAATTCAATTGTAATGTTTTGACTAAAAATAGTTTGTGATTTCTTTTACATATTCATTCGGTAGTAATGGAAATCCGGATAAGTATTAAAAAATAGTTTATCAGAATCTTTTTTAAAATTAGAAAGCCGCCTCCTCCGAAGCGGCTTTCCGTTTTTCTATCAGAACAAACTCCAAGCAACTGTCAGTCCGGCCATTACAATGGCGACCATACTCATCAGTTTAATCAGAATGTTCAAACTGGGTCCGGATGTATCTTTAAACGGGTCACCTACTGTGTCACCGGTAACCGTTGCTTTGTGTACTTCGCTTCCTTTACCTCCGAAATTACCTTCTTCTATAAATTTTTTCGCATTATCCCATGCGCCTCCCGCATTGGCCATAAAAATGGCAAGAACGAAGCCCGAGGACAAACCACCTATCAGCAGACCGATAACACCGGGAACACCAAAAATCAGTCCGGTAGCGATAGGGGCAATGATAGCCAGTAGAGAGGGGAATACCATTTCACGTTGTGCTCCTTTGGTGGATATTTGTACGCAACGGGCATAGTCGGGTTCTGCCTCTCCTGTCAGAATCCCTTTTATTTCACGGAACTGGCGACGCACCTCCTCTACCATGTGAGCGGCTGCTCGGCCTACGGCGTTCATGGTCAGACCGCAGAACAGGAATGCCATCATACTGCCCAAAAACATGCCGCTTAGCACTTTGGGGTTCATCAGGGTTACATCGTAATAAAGCATGTAGTCAGTGAAACTGGCGTTATGAACATCTACGGTAATGCCGTTTGGTAATTCCAGAATGGTTTGCCCCAACCGGGTTAATCCGATACGGATTTCTTCTACATAGGATGCCAGCAGGGCCAGTCCGGTCAGAGCTGCGGAGCCGATGGCAAAACCTTTGCCTGTAGCGGCAGTCGTGTTACCTAACGAGTCGAGGGCGTCAGTACGTTTGCGTACTTCTTTGCCCAGTCCGCTCATTTCAGCGTTACCGCCGGCATTGTCTGCAATCGGTCCGTAAGCATCGGTAGCCAAGGTGATTCCTAATGTCGAAAGCATACCTACGGCAGCGATACCGATGCCATACAATCCCATGGAAATATTGGCAAAATCAAATCCTGAAGCGAGCCAGTAGGACAAGATGATACCGGTTACTACTGCCAGTACAGGGATGGTGGTGGAAACCATACCTAGTCCGATACCGGAAATGATAACGGTGGCCGGACCGGTCTTTCCACTTTCGGCCAACCGTTGTGTGGGTTTATACGATTGAGAAGTATAATATTCGGTGGAACGGCCGATAACGATACCTACTATTAATCCCACTACCACAGCAAAGGAAATGTTTACCCAATTTTCCAAACCTAATGCCCAGAGGATAAGGAAAGTGGCAACGACAATCAGTACCGAACTTAAATTGGTTCCTGTGGCCAATGATCCGAGTAATTCCTTCATTCCTGCATTTTCTTTAGTACGGACGGCAAAAATACCGATGATAGAGAGAACGATACCCACTGCCGCAATCAGCATAGGTGCGATAACCGCTTTAAACTGCATCACGGTATCATCCGAGCCAATAAAAGCGGCAGCACCTAAAGCGGCGGTAGCCAGAATAGAGCCGCAATAGGATTCGTACAGGTCGGCGCCCATTCCGGCTACGTCACCTACATTGTCTCCCACATTATCGGCAATGGTTGCGGGATTGCGGGGGTCATCTTCCGGAATACCGGCTTCCACTTTACCTACCAGGTCGGCACCTACATCGGCTGCCTTGGTATAGATTCCACCTCCTACACGGGCGAAAAGTGCTTGTGTGCTGGCTCCCATACCAAAGGTAAGCATGGTGGTTGTGATGACACATAATTTAGCAGAAGGGTTCAAGGCGTCTGTGGGAATGCAATAGTCCAATAATATGTACCAGAAAGAAATATCGAGTAGTCCCAAGCCGACAACGACCAACCCCATAACAGCTCCGCTACGGAAAGCTACACGCAGTCCTTTGTTCAGGGAGTGCTGGGCGGCATTGGCGGTACGTGCAGAAGCGTATGTAGCCGTTTTCATTCCTAAAAAGCCGGACAGTCCGGAGAAGAAACCGCCGGTAAGAAAAGCAATGGGCACCCACGGATTTTGTAAGTTGAAGCCGTATGCCATGATAGAAAACAGAATAACTAATCCCAGAAATACCAGCCCTACCACCTTGTATTGTTGTTTCAGATAGGACATGGCGCCCTGGCGCACATAAGAAGCGATTTTCTCCATCGTCGGAGTTCCTTCGCTTTCAAGCATCATTTGTTTGTAGAAATACCATGCAAGTACCAATGCCAAGAGGGAGGCAATGGGCACAATCCAGAATAGATACGTTTCCATACGCAGTATTGATTTAAAAGTTGGTTTTGCCCAAAGATAGCAAAAAATAAATGATATTCAATAGGATAGGTCGTATTTTTATCAATTAATATTTGCGGTGCTTTTCTAATTAAGTTTAGGGGGGGGGAATAAATATCTGTAACTTGGAACACATGTACCTGTTCCTGTGTTTCGTCAAAACACGATGAAAGGTAAACAAGACGTTAAAAAACAGTTTCACCACAGATCAAATCTGTATAATCTGTGGTGAATTTAAAACTCAGGCTTTGTATTTACCATACAGCTTATCTATCAGATCAGCGCGTCCTATTTTGCGCAATTCATTGATGATGGCACGTCGTTCTTCGGGTTTATACCAGAAAAAGAACATCCGTTGAGCCAGTTTTTCTTTTGGTGTTTTAGCGGAAAATACCGGTTGCAACGTATATGGATGATAACCTGTGTACCAGGTTTCAGTGGCTACAGTCATCGGAGTAGGAGTAAAGTCCTGTACTTGTTCCAGATGGAAATCCAATTTCTTGGTGATCACTGCCAGTTCTGCCATATCTT
>OMDB01001065.1_pt1 | contig 9506 bp, 10 predicted proteins | sample 1645161 | NCBI WGS metagenome assembly OMDB01 (sample SAMEA103958135, study PRJEB25191) | human gut metagenome
TAAGTGATAAAACGCAGAATTATAGCAAAGTCACCAAATTGCTAGTTAAGCCTTTTCATTTTTAAAGTCCCCTTATTTTCCTTCTATTATGACACACCAAACTTTAAAATTCATTAAAAATCTAAAATTGAAGAATCCCAACCCATATCCTTATATCCTTGTTTACAACGTTCCATATACGAATCGCTTGGTTTACATATTGGAAAACGATCATACATTTGGTAAATAAAACCAGTGATTGTTTCATTGTTTTCTAATAATACCTTTTCTTCAAAACAATCATATAAGTATGGATAGTCTTCATATTCATCTAAACTCTTCTTATCATTTTCACTCACATCCCATACAGCTACTCGCACAAAATTTCCTTGTTTCTTATCTACCGTAAGATAAGCTCGTCCAGGATTTCCACGATATGTAAGTGTATAGTTTTCAAGTCTTGCCAAAGACACAAACTTCGCATCTTTACATCGTTGCTTCATTTCTTCTTTGTTTAAATTACTTCCATATGCGATATAATACATATCTTCCCCCTAAAGAAAATAGGATGACGAATCATCCTATAGTTTACTTTCAATATTTTGCATCAACATTGCCTCAGGCATATATCCTGAGAATGCTGCAGCTTGTTGTCCTTTTTTAAATAGAATCATTGTTGGAACAGACATAATGCCAAATCTTTGAGCTAAATCTGGACTTTCATCCACATCCACCTTTACGATTTTTACTTTTCCATCTAATTTATTTGCGACTGATTCAAGCACAGGTGTCAACATTTTACATGGTCCACACCAAGTTGCGAAGAAGTCGACTAAAACTGCATCTTCATTCATTAATGCATTAAATTCTTCTGTGTTTACAATTTTCATACAAGGTTCCTCCTTATCTAATTCCATTCTATAACAAGCCTTTGCGTAAGTCCATTTCTTTGCCCGCCAACAAAGCATCAATGACTTTTCCAATACCATTATTCATATTGGTGTCCGTAACTACAGTAGCTGCATACTTAGCTTCATCCATCGCATTCCCCATAGCTACACCAATACCTACTTGTTGAAGCATCTTCAAATCGTTTTGTGCATCTCCAAAAGCCATGACCTCATTCATGCTGATTCCAAGCTTATCACAGATTTTCCACAATGCACTAGCCTTGTTGACATGTTTTGGCATAATTTCCAGCCAATCTGGGCCAATCAACAATACATCATAATCACTTAAAGCCGCTTTAATTCCCTCAAAATTCTTTTCAAAGAATCTAGGAGAATGCACCATAATCACTTTATTGATATCTTGCGTCAAACGAATTTCTTCAAAAGGCAAATCAATAAAATTACGATTTTCTTTGCCATCCTTCAAGCCATAATCATCTGGCTCTCCTAAAATAGCATTTTTGACTTTCTTCTTTACACGATTCAATGAAGATATGTAACTATAAAAATCATATCCACATTGAAAAATTCCCTCTACACCAAATTGCTTACAAACTTTCTGAATCTTAACTCCATCTTCTGCCGTTAATACATCATCCAAATCATATTCTTTATTTTCAAAATCATATACAACTTGCCCGTTTACCAATGCCAAAAAATGATTTCCATTTTCTAATCCCAATGGTTCATATACAAATTTACATCCGTTTTTATCTCGACCCGACGCAATCACAACGTGCATACCTTGTGCCATCGCCCTTTGAATCGAATCCACCGTTCTTGGATCCATCCTTTTCGATTCGTCTAAAAGTAAAGTTCCATCTAAATCAAAAGCCAAACACTTTATAGTCATAATTATTTATCCAATTCTTCTTGATATGAGAACAATTTTGTACAATATTCTCCATTAAAACATGCCAAGCATAAACCAACGCCATGCGTAGCTTCCTTCATTTCTTCTTCGGTCATAAAACGTAATGTATCCGCATGAATGTAGTCACGAATTTCTTCTACACTCATCTGAGCACCAATCAATTGATCCTTTGTAGAAGTATCTACACCATAGAAACATGGACTCGTGATGACTGGACTAGCGATACGAACATGCACTTGGGTAGCTCCTGCATCCTTCAATAATTGAACAATTCTTCTTGAAGTCGTACCACGTACAATCGAATCATCAATCATAACAATTGATTTTCCTTTAACCACACTAGATACAGGACTTAATTTTAATCGAACGCTACGATCACGCATCGCCTGTGTAGGTTGAATAAATGTACGTCCTACATAACGGTTTTTAATCAATCCAGTTTCAAATGGAATGCCCGCCTCTTCTGCATAACCAATGGCTGCTGATAAAGATGAATCTGGAACACCAATAACGATATCCGCATGTAAATCTTTATCTTCTCTAGCAAGAATAGATCCTGTAGCCTTACGGAACGCATGTACATTGATACCTTCCACTACACTATCTGGTCTTGCGAAATAAATGTACTCCATTGCGCACATATGGTTATCTGTATTTGTTGAATAAAATTCATGTTTCACGATACCCTTATGGAACTCTACGATTTCTCCTGGTTTTAAATCCACACTTTCATAAATTCCCATAACTTCAAAAGCACATGTTTCACTACTAATTACGTAGCCATCTTTACTTTTGGCATAACTTAAAGGTCTTAAACCATGACGATCACGAACCGCATAAATAGTATCCTCATTCATAACTAAGAAAGAGAATGCACCTTCAATACGATTTGCAGTCTTCATAACACGTTCTTTTAAAGTACCTTTTTGTTTCTGAATCAAGTGAAGAATAATTTCACTATCACTTGTTCCCTGGAAAATAGCCCCTTCATTTTCAAGTTCAATACGAAGCTCTTTTTCGTTAACAATCTGTCCATTATGAACGATAGCTAAACTTCCATTATGTCCCTTTGATACAATTGGCTGAATATTTTCATTTTCCTGACCGCCCGCTGTACTATAACGAACATGCCCAACAGCTAATCTTCCGACCATAGAATCTAGTTTTTCTTTTTGGAAAACATCTACAGTCAAACCTTTGCCTTTCTGTAATGTGATATTTTCGCCATCTGAAACGGCAATACCACTCGCTTCCTGACCCCTGTGTTGCAAGGAATGCAAACCATAATACGTAATACTTGCTGCATTATCTACGCGATATGCACCAAACACACCACACTCTTCATGAATTTCATCAAACATAACTGATCTCCTTTGCCACAACATTATATCATGCATATAAGAAAAAATGGACGACTTTTCATCATCCATTCATTTCTTTTAAACGTTCTTTTCGATTTAGATATAAAACACCTATTTTATACACACTTGCCATTGTTGGAATTCCTAGAAACATACCTGGAATACCGGCTAAAGATCCAAAAATCACAACAGTCATCATGACATAGATTCCTGGTAATCCTACTGAATTTCCAACGACATGTGGATAGATCACATTACTTTCGATTTGTTGAAGAATACATAAATATAATAAGAACCAAAGAGACATAACTGGACTTACAGTAAATACCATAAACATACCAATCGCCCCACCAATATAAGCTCCAATCATCGGAATAATATTAATAACTCCAACTAATGTTCCAATCATAGCCGGATATGGCATACGTAGTATAATCATACCCAATGTACATAGAGTCCCTAGAATTGTTGCCTCAATACATTGTCCACCAATAAAAGCACTAAATGTTTGATTGATAATATTCAAACACTTATCCATTCTACGTTTCACAATTTCGCTTAGATATAGATTCGTTAAACGGTGATACAACCGAACAAATCTTTCCTTCTCTAATAAAACATAGATTGCGAAAATAAACATCAACACAAAATTAAATACACTATTCACAATAACAGTTACAACATTAAATGTAGTACCCACAACATTGGTAACACCGGTTGAAAGAACATTAATACCGGATTGAATCAAATTTTTCCAGTTGATATCTAAGTTATTAATAGATTCCGCAAGCTGTGGATTGTTCTCAAATAAATTCACCAAAAATTTCTGTGTATTCTCAAAATACTTTGGCAACACAGCCACAATCACTCCAATGGCTTCGCTTAATGAAGGAACAACGAGCGTAATTAAGAAATACACAAAAAGAAAAATTAAAATCAAAGAAAGAAGCAGGCTTGTTGCACGCTTTCCTTTCTTCATAAAACCTAAGCGCTTTTCAATCTTAGCCATAACCAAGTTAATCACAAAAGCCATCATAGCTCCAAACACTAAAACTCTACATGCATTCCATAATATAGATACCATAGAAATCAATGTATCCAATTTAATCAATCCAATAATGATGATTGTGATTCCAAATATATATATCCATAAACTTTTTTTCTTCATAAGCACCTCACCCCCTTATACTAATACATACGCGTATACTTTTTAAATAATTTGTCATTTCTTTCTTCCGTACCATCACAGTTTAAAGAAGAAAAAACAGGTACTTCTACGTTGTGTTCGATCAAATATTCGGCACATGCCACATTAATACATTGTGCAATGAAAGAATTGGCCATGCTCGATGTTGGACAAAGTTTGGCATCCAAGCCATCCATAGATAAAGCACAATCTCCAACTTCTCCACAATTATCAATGACAATATCTGCAATTTGGTACAAATTCTTTCCACAAGAATGACGAGAAGATTGAGCAGTTGTATGTTTCATACTTGTGATGGCAACTACATGTGCACCACGACTTTTAGCTTCAAGTGCTAGTTCGATTGGATAGGCATTACGCCCAGAATTGGATGCGATCAAAACGACATCACCACAAGACACCCCATATAAATCCACTAAGATTTTGGCATAACCACTAAGTCTTTCAATATGTGAACTCTTTGTCGGATGCTCCGTCATCGTAAGTTCACTTGTCAAAATGGGAACCACAAAAGCTAAACCACCTGCACGAGCATACATCTCTTCCGCCATTGTATGAGAGTGGCCACTTCCACTCACAAAAAACTTATGTCCATCCATAAACGCTTGGGCCATTAAATGACCGGTTTGTTCTAATTTTTCAAATTGTGTTTCTTGAATCTTTTTAATGATATCAAGACCCACTTCAAATACTTCTTTCATATTATTTTTTCTCCTTGATATGCATATTTCTTTATATTCATTATACAACAAGAAGAAAAATAAAAAACAGCCATTAAGGCTGTATATTGACTAAGTGGTGCCGACTATAGGAATTGAACCCACAACCTACTGATTACAAGTCAGTTGCTCTACCAATTGAGCTAAGTCGGCATAATTTATATGGTGCAGAGAAAGGGATTTGAACCCTCACGCGATCTCTCGCACTGCCGCCTGAAGACAGCGTGTCTGCCATTTCACCATCTCTGCGACTGAGTGTATTATACTAAAAATTCAAACAGTACGCAACAAAAAAATGTGACCTTTTTAACAGTCACACTTCGAATATATATCAATTAGATTCAATAAGATTTCCACATTCTTTTCCATCGACTGAATGGGAACATATTCAAAACGTCCATGCGCATTCTCATATCCCGCCGATAAGTTAGGACAAGGAAGTCCTCTATGAGATAAGGCTGAACCATCGGTTCCTCCTCTAAATGGTTCTGTTTGAGGTGTTAATCCTACACTTTCAATGGCTTGTTTCAAATATGGAATCATAAATGGTACTTGATCAATCACTTCTTTTAAATTACGATATTGAATTCTTTGTGTAATATTTACAGTACCTTGTCCATACTCTTCATTTAACATATCCACAATCATCTTTAATGTATTGTTTCGAATATCAAACTGCAAGCTATCATGATCACGAACGTTGATTTCAATCTTGGCATATTCACAATTCCCATTAAAACTCACCACATGATAAAATCCTTCTCTTCCTTGGGTATATTGTGGCTTTTCAAGTACCGGTAATTTATTTAAGAATGCATTTCCAATATCCACCGCATTTTTCATAATTCCCTTTGCGGTAGCTGTATGTACTGAAATACCATGAATTTCAATCGTTGAAAGACTCGCATTAAATGTTTCATCCATATAATATCCTAAATGATCCCCATCCAAAGTATATGCGATTGGAGATTTAAAGCGTTCTAAATCTAAATCTTTAGCAAGTCCACTTACTTCTTCATCTGGCGTAAATGCGACAGAAATAAAATTATGTTTGATTTCTGGATGTTTCACTAAATACTCCAACAACGTCATGATAGCTGCAATACTTGCCTTATCATCGCCTCCAAGTAGTGTTGTACCATCGGTTAAAATCAAATCTTGCCCAATATATTGTTTCAGATTTGGAAATACAGATGGTGACATCACAATATCTTTTTCTTTATTTAAAACAATATCATTTCCATCATAGTTTTCTAACACCCAAGGCTTCACATCTTTACCACTCGCATCTGGAGCTGTATCCATATGTGTCACAAAACCAATGGCTCTACCCGTTTTTACATTCGCTTCTAAAGATCCATATACTACGCATGTATCTTTATCATAATATACATTTGTAGCCCCAATTTTTTGAAGCTCTTCATAAATAACACTAGCTAAATCATGCTGACAAGATGTTGTTGGAACACTTGTACTATGTGGATTGGATTCTGTATTGATTCTTGCGTAGCGCATCAATCTCTCTTTTACTTGTTCATAAAATTCTGCCATAGGACTTCTCCTTTTTTGTACATTGTATTCTTTTTCATTAAAGATGAAAAGAAAAAAGTACCTACGAGGATGTAGGCACCATTATAAGTCTATGCTTTTTCTACTTCTTATATATGATAAGTCCATCGAAATATCCATTTTCTTCAAATGAATAAGTTTGAATATATGAAAATTCTTTGAATAGTTTACCAAACTCAACACATTGTTCTTGTGATTCAAAAACAACTTTAATCACATCCTGTAGTTTAGTTGAGCACCCATGTATACTAAGAACACTATTTTCTTTAATTTTTTCACAGACTACATCAAATAAGCATAGATACAAATTGATTTGTTCATCATATTTAATATTTGAAAAAATATCTGTTGGAAGATTCATCGAAAGTTTTATGTGTTTATTTTCTAATTTACTTTTGTATTCATTTAAAACTACAGACATTGCGATATTATTCGAATAAATCTGATTAAAGTTTTCCAATACAATTTTTTCTATTGCATCTATACTTTGTGCATATTCCGCCTGATTTTCAGATTTTTCTATCCTATTTTTTAATGTCGTGATTTCATGCAGCAACGAATGCATGAAATTAAAATTCGATTTATAGTTTCTATCCATCATATCAAATTTTATAGCATTAAATTCATTCTCCATCTTTTCTAATTTCAGTTCTTCTTTAATCTGTAAATTGTGAATAAAGCCATATTGAATTAAAAATGAAATGAAGATTAGAATTGTTAAAAAGAAGAAAACATTCAAGAATATTTGATTCTTCTGTAGGATTTCACGATAATCTTTGTAACATAAAGCAATCCCTAAAAGGAAAATAACCGGAAGCAACACAATGTATGTAAACTTGATTGTATTCTTATCATGATAGAACTTTGATAATGTAAATCCTATTGTATACGAAATAATCTGTGTTGTTAAAATCACAATTAAATATGTAGATGAATGTACATCTATTGGTGCACTAACAACATTAAAAATTTCTAAAAGTAGAACCGACACTAATTCTGAAATCGCAAAAATAAAATAAGCAAAAATAAAGTAAATCAATTTTTTAGGTATTTTACCTTTATACATAAACATAATGTAACATAGATTCAAAAGTAGAATAATCCATCGACCATAAAATGTCATTCCATTTTGATTTAAATACCACTGAATTAAAACGACTATAATATATGCCGGCAAGACAAATTTATTGTTTTTGAATTCACTAAAAGACCTGATAAAAAGTGTTAAAAACAATAAATTTAAAGATACTGATATTAACATCATAATAATTTAAATAAAGATCTATAATAATTGTCAATAAAGGTCTTTTTATAAAATTTTGACAAAGGAATTTTCTCATTGTTCGATAAGAAAAGATCTCTTTCATCTTTACTAATACCAGAAACATATTTAAGATTTACCACATAACATTTATAAGGTTGCGCAAAGCCATATTCTGTTAATTTTTCAATCCAATATTTCAAAGGGTAACTTGTTTTTATTTGTACTCCATTTAAAAAGTGAAGTACAGTTGCACGATTTAAAAATTCAACATAAAGAATCTTATCATAGTGAATTTTATATGGTGCAATTTTAGAATCATAGAACCCCATATATTTTTGAAATGTCGCACCTAGTACATTCTCCATTTCTTCATTAAATATATTTTCATCAATTGGTTTTAAAAAATATCGTTTGGCATCGATAGAATACCCATCAATCAAATACTGTGAATATTTAGAAGTAATGATGATCATTAATTCCGGATAAACTTTTCTAAGTTTTTTAGAAAATTCAATTCCATTATTATTTCCGATTTCTACATCCAAAAATAATATGTCTACATTAGAAAAGGTATCCAAATTCTCATTTAATTTTAATTCAATATTAATCTTGTAATCGATATTACGTTTATTAAAATAATGGATGCATAACTTTTCAAGATCTTTAGAATCTTTTAAATCATCATCAATAATCAATACATTCAACATAACCCTTCCCCCCTAATCTGTATGAATGAACGTGCAGAAAGTTGCTTCAAAGAACAACAAAAATATAACTGAAAAAATAATATTAAACATATTTAATATGTTTAGATATAGGCACAAAAGTCCTATAAAAAAATAAACCTCTAAAATTATCAATGTATATCTCTTAAACATAATCAATTCGTTTTCCAAAAGTTTTTTATTCTTATTTGTAAAAATCCCTTTAGTAAAGATTATTAGAACACAATAAATAAAAAATATTAAATATACGGCAAAAGAAATATGAGATTTACTGATTATATAAGGAATTATAGAAATCGATATTATTGAAAATAATGTACATAAATATTTGTTGTTAAAATGTATTCCACCCGAATATCTTTTTAATGGAATATAAAACAACAAAAAAATTAAATTATTCAAAATACAATCTTCTAATATAGATACACAAAAAAATGGTATAAAAAATAAAATATACCGTTTAATCAATTCATTTCCGTATATCAACTCATCTTCCTCAATATAATTATTCAACTGTATTGGAAATTTGGTTAACTTCATTTTCTTCTTTCATTTTATTCGTTAAGTGAGATATACATTTAAAAGTTTCATCATCTAAGTTTGGAAAACATAATTCGAATTCATGATCATCGATTAATAAATAGTCTAATGAAGCGTGGCATGTATTTGCTATAGCTACAATATTATCTAAACAAGGTAATGACACTCCAGATTCCCATGCATATACAGTCCTGGCTGTTACTCCACACATATTCGCAAATTTTTGTGCAGAAACATTTAAAATTTTAGTCCTTATAAATTTAGGCTTAACAGATACATTGGTGACTTGTTAATATATTCGACATTAATGATGTCTAT
>OMDB01001077.1_pt1 | contig 9432 bp, 10 predicted proteins | sample 1645161 | NCBI WGS metagenome assembly OMDB01 (sample SAMEA103958135, study PRJEB25191) | human gut metagenome
GCCGGGCCTCGTCCTGCCGCTCACAGGCATCCTCCATGCAGAAACCGTCCTGCAGCACATCGGAAAGGGTCAGTGCACTGTCCTCCTTTCCCGCTTCCAGTGTTTCCTGCAGGGAAACGACCACGCCATTTCTGCGCTCCCTGCGAAAATGCATCCGCAGCTCATTTGCTATCCTCTCCCCAGCGCACTTTGGGATGGAAAAGAGAATCCACCTCTTTCACGCAATGACGCATCTACGTCAAAATGGATTTTTTGGAGCCGAGAGAGCGGTTCCTTTTTTCTGCTTCAGAGGGTGTCATGTGAGGGTTGTGGTCTAACCCCTCTATACATCTTACAGGTAAGTTTGGCAGGCCCCCGCACCACCGTAGAGGCGCAGGCGTTCTACCGTATGTACCACTCTTACGCCGACATCCCGAACCCATGGGACCGTCTGCGTTGGTGCCGCTATGGTCTTGACCTGCTGCAAAAAGAGGTTGCTGCCATGGTGGGCATGGAGGAATGGCTCTATCGGGATCTGGAAAGCGGCGCATTTCACCGCAGCTTTACGCCGGAACTTGCGGACAAGCTCGCCGCCCTTTACGGCATCCCGGTGGAGGATATTCTGGACGACTACACCCTGTTTCTGCACCGGGGCGGCGGAGACTTCCTCCGCAGATACCGGGAAGCAAAAGGCTGGAGCCGTCAGCAGCTTGCCGACCACGCAAAGGTCAGCCGGACAAGTATTCGCTGCTGGGAGACCGGACAGAAAACCATCAGCCAAAAGTGTTTCCGGCTTCTGGCCGAAAATCTTGGGCCCGATTTTACTGCTATGCTGCATATGTGAGGGTAGAAGATTTTTTCCCGGACATAAAATCAGCCCGTCTGTGGGCCACCGAATCACTCCGGTGGATGGCACAGACGGGCTTTTTATGTATCAGATTGCAAAACACGGTCGTGAGTCTTCCTGTACTAACGATTTTTTCGTTATCTTTGTTTAGATTTCATTCATTTTTTCTCATTATCCATTGATAGTATCGATTTTATCGTATATAATAGGTCTTAAGAGAGGTGTAATGCTATGCTTATTCGTTTTTCTGTAGAGAACTTCATGTCTTTCAAACAGCAGCAAGTCTTCTCCATGGCGGCTGGAAAAGGTTCTCGCCATCCGTCTCACGTTGTTTTGGCAAACAACAATCGTCTTCTCAAAAGCAGTTTTATTTTCGGTGCAAATGCCGCCGGCAAATCAAATTTTATCCATGCCGTCGATTTTATGCGTAGAATTGTAATATCTGGTGATGCCAAACGCGGCACGAGCCGTGATAAATACTTTCGCATCGATCCTGAATGCAGCAAGATGCCCGGTGTCTTTCAGATAGAGTTGTCCGTGAATGAGCACTTTTATTCCTACGGGTTCTCGTATGATTATATCAGCAAAGCATTTCAAGCTGAATGGCTCTACGATATCACAACCGAAAAAGAGTTTTGCCTTTTTGAACGAGATATCGAAAATAAGGAAACAAAAACCGACCTTGATCTTTCAAAAAATTCTATCGACAAGATGCGATATGAGGTGTACAAATCCGACATTAGTGCTGACCGGTTGCTTCTGACTGAATTTGCAAAAAAAGAAATTGACGAAAGCTCCGTTTTCAGCTCTTTTAAAGATGTGTACGCATGGTTTCTTAAAATCATTGTCATCTACCCGAACAGCCGAGCCGGAAATATCAACGAATTTTTCGTAAATGACAGTGGTGATAACACTTTGCTTGCACAATTGCTTTCCGACTTTGACACCGGAATAGAAAGCATCTCTTCTAAGAAAACACCTCTGGAAGAGTCCCTGTCCTTTCTATCAAAAGACTCTCGCGAGCAAGTTATCAGCGCCGTTGATAAAACCATCCACGACAATGCAGATCTTCAAAGTTCTCTTGAGAACGGTTCGCGAAAAACTTTTGGTATTGAGAATCGACGTTTCGTACTTTCCTTGGAAAACGGAAATCTCATGGCCGAAGAGCTTATGATGAACCATGGAAATGCTTCAGACTTGTTTGACCTTCGTGATGAATCCGATGGAACTCAGCGGCTTTTTGATCTCATTCCGGCATACGAAGTAGTAAAAGACGGTCGTGTCGTCCTTATTGACGAAATAGACCGCAGTTTTCACAGCAAATTGACGGAGGCTTATGTTCGGAAGTTCTTTGAACTGACAGAGGGAAACGCCTGTCAGATGATTTGCACTACACATGACTTAAATCTTCTGACTTTGAATCTTCTACGGCAGGATGAAATCTGGTTCGCGGAAAGAACTGCTGAACACAGCACTCAGCTTTATTCCCTGAGCGAGTTCAAAACCAGAAGTGACAAGAGCATATTAAATGATTATGTTCAGGGACGTTATGGTGCCGTTCCTTGCATTCTGGAAAATGATCATGAGGAGGGGTAATTATGGCTATCCCTCGTAGATTGAACTCTGGCAATCGTTTTGAACGTTCCCAAAACCGTGACGTAAAGCGTGTTGTTTTCTTGTCTGTTGAAGGAAACGTCACCGAGCCTCAATATTTCGGATATGTAAAAGCCTTTCAAAAGGAACTAGGCATTAAATCCGTTGTCGAGCTTCATGTTCTTCAGCGTCAGGACACTTCCAGTTCTCCGTTCAAAGTGCTAGAGTTACTTGAGAACTATCTTGAAATCCGAAATAACAGCAATTTTTCTTCTGAAATCGACAAGCTTGATTTCAAAAATTACACAAAAGAGTTTATCCAAAACTACTTGGATGATAAGGGCTCCCTTCCGCAAAAAGAAGTTCGTAAGTTTGAAGCACTCCTTCGAGAGCAGCAGCTCGATCTTGCATATTTATATTTTTTGAATAAATTCAAAGGCTCTGATAACGGAGCGCATGATGTTTTTGGTCTCGTACTTGACCGTGATGCAGCCAATCATTCACCTCAGAGCCTGTCATCTTTGTTTCAGCAGTGCGATGAGAAGGGTTATCAGTGTTTCATGACGACTCCCAGATTTGAATTTTGGCTGTTGCTTCACGTTTCTGACGTTGCTACCGAATATGCTGATGAGCTTTCTAAAATGCTTGATCCTTCCGATAAATCTGTAAACATCCACTTGCTTGAAAAAACCGGAACAAACAAAAAGATTCATCAAAAGACTTTTGAACAATACTTTCTTCCAAACATTGACAATGCAATTGAGCGAGCATCCAGTTTTTGCACACAACGAGATGATTTGCTAAATCAGCTTGGCAGTAACCTAGGAGAACTTTTCTCCATATTAAGAGACTAACCCTGTTATACGCTCTGGCACGATTTCACCGCTATGCTGCGCATGTGAGGTATGGTAATTTTTCTCCGGTCAAACGAAAAAGCTCGTCTGCAAGCCACGATATGTGGCAGCGCAGACGGGCTTTCGTTATGGAATCATTCTGTTTCAATTATTCTGATATTCGCTCTGACTTACATGGCGTTCCGTAAAACACGCAGTCGTTCTTCAAACGTTGCTTTCCATGCCGGATGCTCGGAGAATACGGTGTGCTCCACCTGACGGACTTGGTTCAGTCCGATGTTCCGCACCGCTTCCACTGCAGCATCTTTTTGGCTCAGATGGCGTTTTCCCACGGTCAGACAGTTTGCGCCTTCTGGCGTGTCGTACTGCTGAAACGCCCGGTTGAAGTCCATCAGGTCATGCAGACGGATGGGCTGATTGGTTTCGTTGTCTACCAGCAGACCCCAATTTTCCCAATGACGGTCGGTATTGCCCACCAGATAATCCAGAATGTTCATCATATAGTAGCTGGGAGCATCCAACTCTAAGATCTTATCCAGCGTGTTCCAATCATGGTTCGTGCAGTAGACGTCATAGGCTGCATAGGTCACAAGACTGTATCGCTGAGATGTCATGATTTTGCTGATAGAAACCGGCTCATTTTCAAACATTCCCTGCTCATACAGTACCTGATGGCAGTCAAAGCACCGGCAGATTTTGCTTGCCAGCACTTCACGTTCCACCGCTTCCCTGCCACCATCCTTGTAAAGATAGAAGCCATCCTCTTTTCGCACCCACGCCTTGGGGTACAAGCCGCCCGTAGACAGGTCATTTGCCAGAAGATGGGCGTTTGTCACCGTCATTTGGTGCCCCCGCAGCGCAATATCCACAAGCGCATTGCTTAAGGAGTGTGCAAAAAGGTTGATATCCTCGAATCGAATCTTCTCGTTTTCTTCTTTCACCCAGAACACATCCAGCAAAGACAGACAATGGTAGGATAATGCAATCTGTGCTCGTTCCCTGTCCGTAACACTCTGAGATGCACCGATACTGTTCAGGATTTCCTTGGCGTAGGTGCGATCCAACGTCAACATCCGGGAGGCGCACCAATAGTAAAAGTTCGTTACATTATTGATGCGCTCGTCAAAATCATCCGATTCCACCAGAACCAGATCATAGGGCATGAAATCCTCGAGGCAGACCCTGCATTCCCCTGTCGTACTGAGTTGTGCCACACAGCTTTCCCGGTGCATGATCTCGTAAAACATGGTTTTCATCCCTCCCTGCGTTCTGTGTCTTGCTCTGTATTTATATTACCTTCTTTTTTCACGGGACGCAAGAGCTTTTACTTTTCAAAAAGCTTTTTCTGCTGCTCCATCAGGACGGTTTCGATACGCTCTTTCAGCAAAAAGCGGAACTGTTTTGGGTAATATGCAGCGTCAAATAATTTCCAGCCATTTGTGATCCTCCGCCATTCTTCCCTGCGTCTTTTCAACAAGCAGAACCGGGTCATATTCCGGAACGCCAACAGCATCCAGATAGTAATCCAAGCCCTTTCGTGTTTTCGGAATGCATCGGTCTGCCAGAAAGGCCAGGAAGTCTTCCCATGAGGGCGTTTCGTTCACACCAAACGCAGTATTCAGTATTTCGTCAACTTTGTTTTCGATGCAGATCTGCTCCGCTGTAAAATCTGCCAAAATCACGGTACACAACGTATCTCCGTCATAATACCGATATTCTTTCAGCTGATGTCCTTTCTGTTCTGCATTTCTGCGAAACACTTCCGGGTCTGTTGATGCAAGCGGTCGGACGGTGATTTTTTCACCGTCAAAAGAAAGTTCTACCCGGTCCTCTTTTGAAAGTCCCATCGCATGAAGCCACACTGCCGGGAGATTGACCGAATACTTTTCTGCATTCTTTCCTGCTGTTCCCCCGGCTTTTCTTCTCATAATTTTCACGCTGCGACGATTCATGCACTTCACCTTCCCTTGCAAAAAGAATACCATATTGGCCGCCAACAATCAATGATTTTATTTTGTCAGCAAAATTCCAAAAACTTATGTAACACAAAAAGCCCCACGCTCAACACTGCCTCTGAATCTGACCGTCTCTGGTCGGAGCAGAAAAGCATATGTTGAGCGTGGGGCTTTGTTTATCGGCTCGGCTGCCAGCCGGGCTTTTGGTGTTCCTTGGGTTTGTAAGTTCCTTTGGTAGTATCGATCACCGCCTGCAGCAATTCGAGCTTCTGCCATGTGGGGCAGTTCAGACGGTCGATTTTTTCGATCACATAGTTGGCGTGGGCGGTTGCGACCCGTTTTCCGAGTTCGTCCCATCCCTCTTTCGTTTTGGGGTAATGTACCACCACTTCAATGGGGGCACTCTTTCGCATGGCTCACTCACCTCCGGTTACATCGCTATCACCTCATTTTTACGGGTTACTGGTTGTCCGCTATTCGCTGCGGTTTCCGCTCAGAACATTCAGAGCCAGACTGACCAGCAAAGCCATATCAATGCGGAGCATTTCAGCCTTGCTGGCATAGCCCATAAAGCGTTCGATGCGGGATTTATCGATCGTGAAGATCTGCTCCAGAAGAATCATGGACGGTTCTTCAAAGGCCGGGTTGGAATCCACCAGCACATGGGTGGGCTGGTTTTTCTTCTTTTCCGCCCGGGTGGTAACAGTTGCAACGATCAATGTAGGCGAATGACGGTTTCCAATGTTGTTCTGCAGAACTACCACAGGGCGTTTCCCGCCCTGTTCCGAGCCGATATGCGGCTCCATGTCTGCATAGTAGTCAAACCCATATCGTGTCTGGCAATACATGCAGACATCCTTGACGAGCTGCCTGGGGTCGGCTCTGCGGAGCCGGACGCCCTTTGCGTCCAAAAATGCCCCTCGGCAGACGGCGCACAAAGTTGTCAGGGTGGATTCATCCACCTTTTTTGTGGTCTTGCGATTCATTTGCGTACTCCTTTTCGCTGATATATAAAAACGCCGTCCGTGGTTATCCTCGAACGGCGTTTGGAAAAGGTTTTGTATGGTTTCTCTTAATTTGCCCCCGGCACCCCTGAGAAAGGGAAACATTCAGGCGTTGGATTTGCACCACTCCATTGGCCTCTCGGCCACCCCGTCTTCTTTATGACCGGGCCGCGAATTACGGAAGTATCATTATCTGGAAGTACCTGAAGCTGCATATTCAATTTTCAAGGTCCGCCCGGCTGCGGCTCCCGCTCCCTTTCGGAGATGGGCCGCTGCCGTGACAATAGTGTATCGTACTTTCGAGCAAAAGTTTATGGACTCGTAGTCCAAGTCACCCACCCTCTTAGTCCAAGTTCTGGGATACAACAGACAAAAAAGAGGAGTTGAGTCCATTCATCAGACTCAACTCCTAAGTAAGACGAGAAAATTCGTCTTTCTGTTAATTGTCAAAGGTACATTTTCCGCTCGACTTCATAACGCAATCGAGATATTACACTTATAGGATAGCATAATTTAAAATTGCCACTTTCTAATAGTCCCCTGATGTCAAGATATCACAGCGCAAAAAGAGTGTCAACAAATTATTTATTGACAGATTTTCAATGAAATTAGTTGATTGTCTTGAAAAATGCTTGATTTACGGGCATATTCGCAGGTTTGCAAATTGATTTTACTACTCATTTACTACTTTTAACGGATTGAGCCTTGATATGCAAAAAGCACCTGCGGGCTGCCGGATAGACCGCTACACCACCTTACGCGGCACGTCGAAAAGAAAAAATAAAATAACACCACCTATAAGGCGGCGTTTCTCACTCCTACACTGGAGAACAGGAACGCTGCTTTTTTATGCCCTCATGTTACGCAGTAAGGGCAAATGAAGCCTTGATTTATGCGGCTCTTAGAGCGCGGAAATGAGAAATGCAAGGGTTGATACCTTTTCCCTCAAAACCGCGTTTCTACTGCGTAACAAATCCAACCAAAGGAGTGATGAAGCTATGGCAGTTTTCCGCGTGGAAAAGAACAAAGGTTATACGGTTATGAGCAACCACCATTTACGCAACAAGGAACTTTCCCTAAAGGCAAAGGGCTTGTTGTCGCAAATGCTCTCACTTCCCGAAGATTGGGACTACACCCTTGCAGGGCTGTCCCTTATCAACCGGGAAAGTATCGACGCTATCCGCACCGCTGTATGGGAGCTTGAAAAAGCCGGATATATCACAAGGCGGCAGGGACGCGACGAGAAAGGCAAAATGACCGCTATCGAGTACACCATTTACGAACAGCCACAGCCCCCAGCATTGGATTGTCCGGTATTGGAAAATCCAACAGCGGATAAGCCGATATTGGAAAATCCGACACCGGATAACCCGACGTCGGAAAATCCAACGCAATTAAATAAAGAACTATTAAAAACTAACTTACCCAAAAAAGAAAAATTAAATACAGATGTATCAAGTACCCATTCCATTCCTTTCCATTCCCTAAATCCCTCTCCCTTAGAGGACGCGGCACAGCCGCCGGAACGGAAGCGAAAGGAAGCGACAGACGCATACAGCGTGTATGAGGAAATCATCAAGGACAATATTGAGTACGACTATCTGATACAGGACAGATACCTTGACCGGGACAGGATAGAGGAAATCCTTGCCCTTATTCTTGAAACCGTCTGCACCAAACGAAAAACAATCCGTATCGCCGGGGACGACTACCCGGCAGAGCTTGTAAAAGCAAGGTTTATGAAACTGAACAGCGAACATATCCGCTTTGTACTTGACTGTATGCAGGAAAACACCACCAAAATCCGCAACATCAAGCAGTACATGAAAGCTGCCCTTTTCAATGCCCCGTCTACGATTGGCAGCTATTACACGTCCCTTGTATCTCACGATATGGCAGATGGTACTTTTTATGGGAAACCGAAAAAATCCGGCATACCCGATTACACCTGCAACGAGGGCGAAAGCCTGTAAACCAACCCAAAGGAGGATTTGATTATGACACAGAAAACAGGAGCTTTGATTTTTGATGAAACCGCTGACCGCTACGACATTCGCTTTGACGTAAACGACTACTACGGGGGCTTACATTGCGGCGACTGCATGGAGGTCTTTGTGCGGGGCAAATGGAAGCCTACCCGTATGGAGTACGGGGACAACTGGTATCTTGTGGGTATTCGGGCGGCAGACCTTTCCGGGCTGCGGGTACGGATTTAACAGGGCGGCGTGAAAACGGACGCTCTTTTTTCATGCCCGCCCCGCTTCCCGGCGGCGGGCATACCACCATAGAACATGAAAGGAGGACACCCATTGCAGGAGGAAACCAACGAAAAGACCATAGCCCTTTACATCAAAACCGGGAAACTGACGGCACAGCAGCTCCAAAAGGCTATGAAAGCCCTGCTTGCACAGATGAAAAAGCAGCATGACAGACAGAAAATCCCGCATGGCAAACAGACCCTAAAGCAGCTTATGAAGCAGAACGCGGGCGTTTCCAACATTGAAATCACAAAGGACAATATCAAAGCCTTTGAGAGTACGGCGAAAAAGTACGGGATTGACTTTGCCCTAAAGAAAGACAGCACCGAAATCCCGCCCCGCTATCTTGTTTTCTTCAAGGGACGGGACGCGGACGCACTGACCGCAGCTTTCAAGGAGTTTTCCGCAAAGAAGCTGACGCAGGAACAAAAGCCCTCTATCCGAAAGCTGATTGTTTCCCTCAAAGAAAAGGCGGCGGCTTTGAACGCACAGCGGGACAAAGTAAAAAACAAAGACAGGGGGATTGCAAGATGAACGCTATCAACTGGAAAAAGCTGCTGCTTCCCAACATTCCCTATCTGCTCTTTGTGTATCTCTTTGATAAAGTCGGGCAGGCGGTACGCCTTGCGCCGGGAGCTGACCTGTCCGGCAAGGTGCTGTCGCTTGGGGAGGGCTTTTCTATGGCTTTTTCAAACCCGCTTCCGAGCCTTGCCCCTATGGATTTACTGATAGGAATTTTAGGCGCGGTGCTTATCCGGCTGATTGTCTATGTAAAAGGCAAGAACGCGAAGAAATACCGGAAAGGTATCGAATACGGCTCTGCCCGTTGGGGAACTGCCGAAGATATTAAGCCCTACACCGACCCGGTATTTCAAAATAACGTGCTGCTGACACAGACGGAACGGCTTACCATGAACAGCCGCCCGAAGCAGCCGAAGTATG
>OMDB01001098.1_pt1 | contig 9203 bp, 7 predicted proteins | sample 1645161 | NCBI WGS metagenome assembly OMDB01 (sample SAMEA103958135, study PRJEB25191) | human gut metagenome
AATATTAACCTTTGCATCAGAAATCCTGTTTGCATATCTACCGACAGTAGCACCAAAATAGCAGTACTCCTTCTCATATGACTTTACATTGTCATATCCTAAAATGACATCTCTCTCATTGCCATCCTTGTCCTTTACAAAAATAGATACAACTGAAGCGCCATAGTCTGTCAAAAGTACTCTCAATCCACCGCCATTGCTGATTTCGTAAAGCGATGCCTCCACTCCTTTTGATGTTGTACCGAAAGTTTTTTTACTCATGCCCCATATCCTCCTTTGGTTACATTATGTCTGTTGCATTTTTTGTAACTTTATGTTTGTTACATTTTGTTTTAGTACATTATGTTTTTTACATACACTAGCTAAAGACTGAATATCCAAAAGATTTCCTAAATAGTCTGGATTTGTCAGATATACAGCCGTTGGAAGACTTTCAATAATTGCCTTTTCTAAATCCTCTGCATGTATCTTACAAGATAAATAATCACTATTTCCATATAACCATTCAATCTCAAAATCTAGTAGTGCAGCCGCATGAATAAAACTTCGATGCGCATTTCTTCCTGCAAGAATTTTAGGCTTCTTGCCTTTACTTTTGGCATCTTGGCATAATATCGTGCACATCGTTTGAATGCATAAAGTAGAGCCTTGGGTTGAATAATAGGTTGGACAGCCAAATAAGTTTGAAGCATTTTGTTCACTTTCCTTAATGATTCCCTCTGCCGCAAACAATTCATCAGCTCCATAAATTTCTGTAAGATCCATTCCTTCAAAACCAAGAATGCCAGCGCCTTTATGGCCTGGCATATGCATTCTTACAGGTGATTTTTCTTGATATGATTTTAGAAAATTAACAATCGGCGTCTTCATGATTATTTTCTTTCATATCACGAATAATGGCTACGGCAAGGGCACACTCTAGTCGTTTACAGAATAGTTCACAACCCTCTTTATATACACCTTTGACAGATCCTGTCGCATGGTATGCATTGGCTGCACATCCTCCAGAACAATAAAGTCTTGCCCAACAATCTGCACACTCTTTACGTGCATATACGTTACATGATGCAAATTCATTCTGAATCTTTTTGTTTGTGACACCCGTATAAATGTCTCCCAATTTAAAGGCTTCTTCTCCTACAAATTGGTGACAAGGGTATAAATCTCCCCATGGTGTTACGGCCATATATTCGGTTCCTGAACCACATCCTGAAATACGTTTATAAATACATGGTCCACCTTTTAAATCAATCATATAGTGATAGAAAGTAAATGGATCTTTCTTCTCATCATATTCCAACATCAACTTCGCTAAATCTTCATATTGTTTTTTCACAACTTCACGATCGGCTTGGGTTAATGCAGCAGGATCATCCGATTTGGCAACAACAGGTTCCATACTTAATTCTCTAAAACCTAAGTCTAACATTTGTTGCACATCTTTTAAGAAGTCTGGATTGGCATGAGTAAAAGTACCACGCATATAGTAATTTTTACCTTCACGAGCCTTTACTAACTTTTGGAATTTAGGAACGATTGTATCAAAACTTCCCTTACCAGAATAATCCACACGATAACGGTCATGAACTTCTTTACGTCCATCTAAACTTAAAACAACGTTGCTCATTTCTTTGTTCGCAAATTCGATTACGTCATCATCAATCAACATACCATTTGTCGTTAATGTAAAACGGAAATTCTTTCCAGCATCTTTTTCAATACTGCGAGCATAGGCAACCAATTGTTTCACAACATCAAAGTTCATTAGTGGCTCTCCACCAAAGAAATCCACTTCTAAGTTTCTGCGTGTTCCTGAATTTTCCACCAAGAAATCAAGAGCTCGTTTTCCCGTTTCAAAACTCATCAATGCACGATCTCCATGGTATTTTCCTTGGCTGGCAAAACAATACGAGCAATTCAAGTTACAAGTATGGGCAATATGAAGACATAAAGCTTTAATAACGCCACTTGTCTTAGCCTTTAACTGACCTGCCATTGGCTCATATGTATCTTCACTAAATAAACGACCTTGTTCTTTTAATTCTAAAATCTGGTCGTAACATTCTTCTAATTCAGATGTTTCAACACTAGGATATTTCTCCTTCATTTCTAAAACCAAGGTATTTTTATCTTTATCTAAAAATTCAGCAATCATATCATAAGCAATTTCATCTACCACATGAATGCTTCCTGAACAAATATCCAATACAATATTCTGATTAAACATCTTATATTGATGAATCATGTATTTTTCCTCCCTCAAATTTAAAAAATGCTGCCCTAAAGGCGGCATTAAAAATGCCGAATCACTTCGGCATTTCTTAATTACTTACTTTCTTTATTATTTTCGCAAGCTTGGTTAGCGATTCCGCAGCTAGTTTTACAAGCTGATTGGCAAGAAGTTTGGCATTCTCCACATCCACCATTTTTTGCGCTTTCACACAAGTTACGAGTATCTACTGTATTAATATGTTTCATGATTATATACCCCCATATAAATTCCCTTTTATTTTAACACGCCAACCAAAGAATATCAAATTAAAAAGGCATTCCGAAGAATACCTTTATAAACTATTTAGAACTTTCTTCCTTAGTACGGAATACGTAACGACTATTTACTGTAGCACCTTCTGGAGCACCAGAGTATGAAGCATATTCTTTATTCATAGCTTTGATTTCATCCATTACACTTTGTAAGGTTTCAAGTTCTCCAACACCTAAATCAACCTTTTCTTTTAATTGATCCAATCCTTCAGACTTGAATTGTTCATTACCCTCATACAATTGTTTAGCACCAGTATTCAATGTTTCAAATGCCTTACCTAATGTATCTAATCCATCAGCCATTTCATTGAATGTTCCACTCTGTCCAGCAAGTGTTCCTGTTGCATCTGATAATGCACTAGCTCCACCATTTAATGTAGCACTATTAGAAGATAATGTTTTACTTCCCTTGGCTACTTGAGTAATTCCGGCCTCTGATTTCTTTTGAAGTTGAGTTAATCCAGCATTGACTTGTTGAACACCACCTAAGATGCCTTCAGAACCGGCAGATAATTCCTTAGCAGCAGCTTGTAAACTAGTTACTAACTCTTTGAAGTTTTTAGCATTTTTCACCGTTGGAGTACTTGGATCAGTATATTGGCTCAATAATGCATCCATTTTACTTAATGTACCTTGCGCATCACTTAAATCTTTCTTCAATCCACCTTTGCCATCTTTTCCAACTAATACTGCTTGTGCATTAGATAATTCACCATTCATATCTTTTAAATTTTTACCTAATCCATTTAAAGTGACTGTAATTTTACCTGCATCCTGTACTAATTTATCTGAACTTAAACTCTTCAAATCATCCTTCAAAGTTAAACTCTTTTCATCAATTGTCTGAATCCGTTTTCCATCTTCAGGAGTTAAAATAGACAGATTCGTAAAGTTGCTCTTTGCACTTTCGATTGCAGCTTTTGTTTTTTCATCTAACCCCTCAGTACTTGCTGCTGCATCTAATGCTGCATTTGCTTCACCATAAGCCTTAGAAATTTCACCATTTACTGCACTTACTTTATCGTTGATTTGACTATTAACAACGTTAATTTTTTCGTTAATTTTATTTACTTTATTTGTGATTTCAGTGTTTTTAGCAGTAATATTTGCATTATTTGCTTCAACAGTATTTTGTAGTTCAGCAACGTCAGTAGCAACATCTGTAATTTGATCAGCTAAAGTGGTATCATTCTTCAAAGCATCTAAAGAATCAGATGCTTCTCCAAGACTGTTACTTAAACCTTGTAATTTTCCACTATCAGTAGTGATAGTTTTTTGCATATCACCTAAAGTACCCATCGCAGTTTGGATTTGGCCCTGCATAGTTTCTAGTTCAGTTGGATTTAATGTATTGACTTGTGCTTCTAATTGTTTTAAACCTTCATTTAATTTAGTTGCACCATCTAATAAATTGGTTTTTCCTTGACCTAAATTACCTGAAACGCCAGTTTGAATTTGAGATACACCTTGAGGAATTCCATATAATTGTTGACTTCCAGCAGCTAAAGTATCCACACCATTTGTATAAGCAGTTAATCCTGTTTGTAAGGCTTTAACACCATCATTTAATTGGATAGCACCTGCAGATAATTGTCTTACTTGATCAGATGAACCTGTTAATGGAGCAGCTTGTTCTTTTAATTGTGTTGTTCCGTCATACAATTGTTTTGATCCATCAATCAATTGATCATCCGCTTCAATTAATTGATCAATTCCATCTGTTAATTCAGATACAGAACCAATTTCACCTAATTCACTTGCCAAATCAATTTCATTTGTCATACCAACCATGATAGAACCTAAATCAAAATTATTGACATCCGCTTCAACAGTTACATCATCACTGATTCCTAATTGATTATTTACTTTGTCTAAACCTGCAGATTTTAATGTTTCATTCAAGCCTGGAATATTCGCAAACGCCAACATTTCATTTGTTCCATCATTTACGATCTTACCAGATTCACACTTCACATTTGAGAACTTACCAGTACTCATATTCAACATACCACCAGCTAAATAACTAGGGTGAATCACAATGGATTTTCCATTGATATTTTTAACTTCTGAATAGTTATTTGTGAAAGAAATTGTTAATTTTAAATGTCCTGATTTTCCTTGAATATCATTCGCAGAAATTTCTTGGCCATCTAATTCATAACGAATCTTAACAGACACAGGAAGTTGTTTTGTGGCTGTTCCTTCATAATATACGTCATTTCCTTTCGCATTCCATGTATATGTATTTCCGTCTTTTGAAGGTTTTTCATTTGATTTAATATTCTTAACATCTGTTAAGTTTAAAGTTTCTTTAATATTATTAATTCCATCCTCATCATGTAACCAGCTAGATACGATTGTATCACTGATGGAACCATCTGAGTTTAATACAGAATAAACGGTTTCTGTTTTTTCTGTAGGATTTTCATCATTATTTTGCGCAAATACAGTCACAGGCATCATACTTCCTGCCATAACTGCACTCAACAATACACTACCAACTACTTTTACTGTATGATTTAAATTCATATTTATTCTCCTTTCGCTTCCATGTTTGATTCTGGCCAATTCTTTGTCGTTTTTTCAATGAACTTGTGGCAGAAAATCAACAATGAAGGCAATACTAATAAGATACTTACGACTGAAATTAATGCACCACGCGCTAATAAGATAACTAATGATTTAATTAAATCCATCTTAGCTACAAAGCTTACACCGATACATGCGGCAAAGAATGAGAATCCACTTGTCATAATGGAAACACTCGATTTTTCCATCGCAATCAAAGCCGCTTCCTTAACCTTCTTACCATGTGATAATTCTTCTTTAAAACGCGTTGTCATTAAGATGGCATAATCTACTGTGGCACCCAATTGAATAGTTCCGATAACCATACTTGCGATAAATGGAAGTGTAGTTCCTGTAAAGAATGGAATACCCATATTGATTGTGATCGCAAATTCAATGGTTAGTACTAAGATGACTGGAAGTGCAAATGATTTAAATGTTAAGGCAACAATGATAAAGATCATGATTACAGATAATACGTTAACCATCGCAAAGTCTGTATTTGTTGTTGTGATCAAATCACGTGTCATACTTCCTTCTCCACCAATCATACCCTTCTTATCATATTTATGAATGATGGTATCCATTTTATCTAACTGTGTATTTAATTCATCGGTTGCAGCTTTATAATCACTGTTCACAACGATCAATTTCTTTCCACCATTTTGGAAAATATCCTTTACTACACTTGGAGTAAAGTTAGATGCAAGTCCTGGACCCACAAATTCTTCATACGCTAATACGTTATGAATTCCTTTTAAATCTTTGATTTCAGAACACATATTCTGAATTTCATTTGTCGTTAATTTATCATCCACTAAAACGAAATGCGTTGTTGTCATATCAAATTTATCTTTTAACTGATTTGTACCAATGATACTCGCAAAATCACCTGGCATACCAGAAATCAAATCATAATAGATATTTGTATGTGCCTGACCATATCCAAATGGAATGAAAATCAATACGAAGGCAACAAGAATTTTCTTATAATGTCTAATGACAAAACGAGGAACTTTATGTAACTCATTCAAAATTGTTTTATGTTTGCACTTTTCAATCGTCTTATCAAAGAACATCAATAAGCTTGGCAAAATGAAGATAGTTGATAATACACCAAGGACAACACCTTTGGCCATAACGATACCAATATCTCTACCTAGTGTTAACTGCATTACACACAAGGCAACGAAACCAGCAATTGTTGTGATTGAACTTGAAGTAATTGAAGTAAACGTAGCTTTGATGGCCTTAGCCATAGCTTCTTCATTTGGAAGTTTTTGTTTTTCTTCTTGATATCTATGTAATAAGAAGATGGAATAATCCAATGTTACAGCTAACTGTAATACAACAGCCAAAGCCTTTGTGATATAACTAATTTCACCTAAGAATACGTTTGTACCAAAGTTATAAACGATTGGGAAAATCATTCCTAACATAAATACAACTGGAGCAATCGTACTCTCTAATCCTAAGAACAATACGATCATACATAATACAACCGCAATACCTGCATAGATTGGCGTATCGTGTTCTGTTTGATCTTTAGTATCTTCACTGATGGCTGACATACCACCTAAGTAACAATCATCTTTTGTATATTTTTTTATTTTACTAATCGCATTCATTGTACGCATTGACGATGTTGGCTCTTTAAATGTAACAATCATCATTGTACTGTCGCCAGAATAAAGCATATCCTGAATGCTTTCTGGAATTGCCTGTTTTGGAACAGAGATATCTAATACATCATCTCTCCAAATACATTTTTCAACTCCATCAATTTTATTGATCTCTTCCTTAATTTTTGCGGCCTCTTGATCCGTCTTGTTGTTGACAACCAAGAAGTCTACACTCGATAAGTTAAAATCATCTCCAAGAATCTTTTGTGTTTTCATAGATTCTGAAGTCGAAGGTAAATAAGATAATAAATCGTAATTAATATTTGTATTGAAATAACCAATTGCACTTGGAATCAAAAGAACAATGGCCACAGCCAAAATCATATTACGATATTTAACTATCCATTTTGACATCTTATCCATATCGAATCACCTTTTTTCTATCCTTTCCTTTACTACGTGAAGAGTATAGTACCAAACTGACCGCTAGTCAATATTTTTGTTTTATTTTTTTAAAATTCCCAATATACAATTGTTTTAATATGTTCAATCGGTCATTTTTATTTGTATTTTCTAAATTATTGTTTATAATAAGGATGGTGATACGCATGAAAAGTAAGATAATCGAAAACAAGAAAATAAAAGAAAGCAACCTCTTACAGGCTGCCTTTAATCTATTCACAAAAGAAGACATTACTAATGTCTCTGTTAATGATATTGTAAAAAACGCGGGAGTCGCAAAAGGAACATTCTATCTTTATTTCAAAGATAAATATCAAATACGCGATATTCTAATTCAAAAAGAAGCACATCGCCTATTTGAAGAAGCCCACAAACAATTAGAAAAGAATGATATTCGTAATTTTGAAGACTCTGTTATCTTCTTGATTAATCAAGTATTGATTCGATTAGAAAACAATCCATTGATTTTAAAATTCGTTGAAAGAAACCTATCTTGGGGCGTGTTCCATGCTCAGTTAAATACGGCTATCGATAATGATAGTTTCAATCTTATAAAAGAGTTTAACGAAATCGCAACCGCAAATGGATATGAATTTGAAAATTCAGAAGTCATACTCTACTTAATAGTTGAACTTACAGGAAGTACTTGCTACAACAGTATTCTTCATAGTCAACCCCTTCCTATCGAAGAATATAAACCCATTCTTTTCGATTCCATTCGAGCTATTCTTTCCCAAGGAAAGAAAAAAAACTAGGACAAGCCTAGCGTACAATAATATAAATCATATAAATGACATATACGAGGATCGTAAAGATCCCCTTTTTTCTTGTCATTGTATCTCCCTTTTTCGCAATACCATAAATCAATAGAGAAATACCAATCAAGACAAAAGTATCAATAATATTCTGTGAAGTAGCCGCAATTGGATGAATTGTACTTGAAGCACCCAAAATAAATAAAATATTCATAATGTTACTTCCAATCGCATTTCCCAAAGATAAACCACTCTCACCTTTTCTTGCCGCAACAACACTTGTTACTAATTCAGGTAGTGAAGTTCCAATAGATACGACAGTTAAACCAATCAACGTATCACTCATACCAAGCATAGCTGCAATCTGTTTTGCACTATCTACAGTGATGTCCCCACCCCAGATAATACACGCAACTCCAATCACGATATAAATCAAGCATTTGATTCCTGATAAAGTTTCAACTTCCTCATCCTCAACACGATTCTTTTTAGCACTGCGAATCAAGTTTAAAATAAACAAAACTAAACCCACTAAGAAGATAATTCCTTCAAAGCGATTCAACATTCCATTTAACACAAAAATAGAAAGTAAGATGCTCACTAAAATATTGATTTTTAGATCACGATTCAAAATATCCTTATCCATTAAAAATGGAGTAATCACTGCACTAGTTCCAACCACAACCAACGTATTGAAAATATTAGAACCCACAATATTTGAAATTGCAATTTCATTACTGCCCATTAAGCCAGCCGTAATACTCACACTCGCTTCTGGTAAGCTTGTTCCAAGTGCTACAATTGTCAAACCAATAATAACTGAAGGCACTTTTAACTTACGAGCCACACTTGCACTGCCATCCACAAACAAGTCTGCACCCTTCATTAAAAGGACCATACCTAATACTAATAAAAGAAATACCATTTTCTCAATCCTTTCAAAGTCACCTTATTATATCACAGTCTTAAAATAAAAGAAGAGATTTTTTCTCTTCTTATCAATCACTTAATACTCGTTTTAGACTCTCAACAGATATTGAACAAACCTTAGAAATCTCATTGACACTCATTCCATTCTTTATCATAGTCTTGTACAAAAGAACTTGTCCTAACTCTACACCTTGTTCAATGCCTTGTTTGATTCCTAACTCAATTCCTTCAGCTTTCCATTCCTTTGACTTTACTTCCAGCCATCTTTTTTCAGCTTCACACATTTCAATCTCCTCCTTTTCCTCTAATTCTTCTAAATCCA
>OMDB01001103.1_pt1 | contig 9181 bp, 10 predicted proteins | sample 1645161 | NCBI WGS metagenome assembly OMDB01 (sample SAMEA103958135, study PRJEB25191) | human gut metagenome
GCTGTAGAGTTAAATGGAGATATTCTTCCGAAATACAGCTATTCAGAGACAATGCTCAAAGACGGTGACCGTCTGGAGGTTGTGACATTTGTAGGAGGAGGCTAACATTCATGGGAGAAATCGTATCAGAAAATATGACGAAAAATGCGAACGCAAAAGTACTTAGTAAAGAAGAGATTATGGCTGCGCTTAATGAAAGACATTCTCCGGAAAAGCAGAAGCATCTGTCTGCAGGAAGGGTTGCGATAGCCGGACTTGGCGGATTGGGATCAAATGTGGCATATGCACTTGCCAGAATCGGAGTCGGACATCTCCATCTGATAGATTTTGATGTAGTAGATATTACGAACCTGAACCGGCAGCAGTACTTTATGGAGCATATCGGAATGTATAAAACAGATGCGTTAAAATCATTACTGTTAAAAATTAATCCGTATCTGGATATCTATACAGACTGTGTGAAAGTCACAGAAGAAAATCTTAAGACACTATTTCGTGACGAGCCTATTGTATGTGAAGCATTCGATAATCCAGAGGCGAAGGCAATGCTGGTGAATGGAATACTGGAACATTTTCCGGAAAAGAAACTGGTATCGGCAACCGGTATGGCAGGATACGGAAGCAGTAATACGATTCGCACACAGAAGTTAATGAAGAACTTTTACCTGTGCGGAGACCGCGAGACGGCACCAACTTATGGGAATGGTCTTATGGTACCAAGAGTTGCAATCTGTGCAGCACATGAGGCGAATATGATCACACGTCTGATCCTTGGAGAAGAGGATGTGTAGGAAGACAGGTAAGAAACATAAGATTCATGCCGCAAAAAAAGATAGATAAATAAAAAAGCATGAGCAGAAAATAATAGGAAAGAAGGTCCTGATTATGGATAAAAAAGAAATAAAAAATACAGATACATTTACACTTGGAGGAAAAGAGTTTACTTCTCGTTTTATATTAGGTTCAGGAAAATTTTCACTGGATTTGGTGAAAGCATGTGTGGAAAAAGCAGGGGCACAGATTATCACACTGGCACTCCGTCGTGCAAATGAAGGCGGTTTGGCAAATATTCTGGATTATATTCCGGAAGATGTGACACTTCTTCCGAATACATCAGGAGCCAGAAATGCAGAGGAAGCAGTCCGTATTGCAAGACTTTCCCGCGAGCTTGGCTGTGGAGATTTTGTAAAGATCGAAGTTATCCATGACTCCAAATATCTTCTTCCGGATAATTACGAGACCATCAAGGCAACAGAGATCCTTGCAAAAGAGGGCTTTGTAGTTATGCCATACATGTATCCGGATCTGAATGCAGCCAGAGATCTGGTGAATGCAGGAGCTGCCTGTGTAATGCCACTTGGCTCTCCAATCGGTTCCAACAAAGGGCTCAGCACAAAGGATTTCATCCAGATCCTGATTGATGAGATCGATCTGCCGATCATCGTTGATGCCGGAATCGGTCGCCCTTCCCAGGCTTGTGAAGCCATGGAAATGGGTGCTTCCGCTGTCATGGCAAATACTGCTATCGCAACTGCAGGAAATGTTCCTGCCATGGCAGAAGCTTTCAAAAAAGCCATTGAAGCCGGACGCAGTGCTTATCTTTCCGGACTGGGACGCACCATCGAAAGAGGCGCAAGCGCATCCTCACCTCTGACAGGATTCTTAGAGAATTAGGAGGCAGTCAAAATGGAAAATTCACATATCAACGAAAGTATTTTAAGTGAGGAAATTCTGGAGGACCAGAAGAAAAACCGCATTGATCATATGACTTACCTTCCGGGAATGGAAGATATCGGATCTGACGTAATGGATCAGGTCATAAGTGCCATGAACGCTTATGATTATGAAAAATATACCGAAGCTGACGTAAGACGCGCCATTGCGCATGACATCCGTACACCGGAGGATTTCGCTGCACTTCTCTCACCTGCCGCACTTCCTCTTCTTGAGGAGATCGCACAGGCTGCACAGGCAGAGACACGAAAACATTTCGGAAACAGCATCTACATGTTTACTCCGATCTACATTGCAAACTACTGCGAAAACTATTGTATTTACTGTGGTTTCAACTGCCACAACAAGATCAACCGTGCACAGTTAAATGCGGAAGAGATCGAAAAAGAGATGGCGGCGATCGCTGAGACAGGTCTGCAGGAAATCCTGATTCTGACAGGAGAAAGCCGTAACAAATCTACAGTAGAATACATCGGTGAAGCATGTAAGATCGCCAGAAAATATTTTAAAGTTATTGGTCTGGAGGTTTATCCGGTAAATTCAGACGAATACGCATATCTGCATGAATGTGGGGCAGATTATGTAACGGTATTTCAGGAGACATATAACTCAGATAAATATGAGACACTTCATCTTGCAGGGCATAAGAGAATCTACCCGTATCGTGTAAATGCACAGGAAAGAGCATTGAAAGGCGGCATGCGTGGAGTTGGATTCGGAGCACTTCTGGGGCTGGATGATTTCAGAAAAGATGCATTTGCAACAGGAATGCATGCTTATCTGTTACAGAGAAAATATCCACATGCAGAGATTGCTTTTTCCTGTCCGAGGCTTCGCCCGATCATCAACAATGATAAGATCAATCCGATGGATGTGCATGAAAAACAACTTTTGCAGGTTGTGACGGCATACCGGTTGTTTATGCCATATGCAAGTATTACGGTTTCTACCAGAGAGTGTGCAAGGGTGAGAGACAGTCTGATGGAGATCGCAGCGACAAAGATTTCTGCGGGGGTCAGCACCGGTATCGGAAGCCATGCGAAAGGACTTGAGGATCAGGGCGACGAGCAGTTTGAAATTTCTGACGGAAGGACAGTAAAACAGGTGTATGATGCACTGCTTGAGGAAGGATTGCAGCCTGTTATGAGTGATTATATTTATGTGTAAAAAAGAAAATCCGATTCCGGGGAAAATAATTGCTGTCACAAACCGGAGCCTTTGTGAGAGGCCGTTTTTCGAACAGATCAAAAGAGTCTGTGAAACAAAGCCGGCAGCTCTGATCTTAAGGGAAAAAGATCTGCCGGAGACGGAATATGAAGAGATGGCAAGACAGGTTTTGGCAATTTGTGAAGAATATGGAGTGATCTGTATTTTACACAGTTATATAGAAACCGCAAAACGGTTAGAGAGGCAGTATGTTCATTTGCCGCTTCCACTGTTAAGAACTTGTATGCAAAAGACAGAAAATGAAGAAAAACAGATAAAATTTATGTCTGGGAACCTATCAATGGATCAGAAGAATAAAAATAAGCTGATCTTAGGCTGTTCGGTTCATTCTGTTGAGGATGCTATTGAGGCAGAAAAACTAGGGGCATCTTACCTGACCGCAGGGCATATATTTGCCACGGACTGTAAGAGAGGACTGCCGCCACGCGGAATGGAATTTTTAAAGCAGGTATGTGAAACCGTAAATATTCCTGTGTATGCCATCGGTGGAATTGGACTGAACGATGGAAAAATAGACAGCGTGTGTGAATGTGGTGCGGCAGGTGCGTGCATCATGTCCGCTTTTATGGCAATATGATAAATATAAAAAACGGGCAGTTATTTCAAAAAACGACAGACAATGAAAGCTGTATTGCCGATTGCATATAAAAAAATATAAAAATTTCAATCAAATTTCTCCTGTCGCATTGCACCTGTTTCAAGAATCTGCTATACTAAATCGGATAGTAAAGTGGAGGGACGATATGTCACAGGCAGTTGTTATAAAAAGTAATAAATACGGGATACATCTTGTATTGAGCAATGAGATATCTTTTAAAGCACTTTTGGATGCCATCGTCGAGAAATTCAAAGAGTCAGAGAAGTTCTTTAAAGGGGCAAAACTGGCGATCTCTTTCGAGGGAAGAAAGCTGACGCATGATGAGGAAATGGCTATCATTGATGCGGTGACATCGAATACAAGTATCGAGATATTGTGCATTGTAGATCATGATCCGGACCGTGAAGCATACGTCAAACAGCAGATCGAAGAATATCAGGCATCTGTACAGCAGCCGTATGTGGATGGTGGGACTCAGTTTTATCGCGGAACGCTTCGCTCTGGCCAGACACTTGAGAGTGAAACAGGAATCGTAGTGGTAGGTGATGTCAATCCGGGCGCAGCAGTCATGGCAAACGGCAGTATCGTTGTACTTGGAGCGGTAAAGGGAAGCGTCTATGCAGGACTTGGGGGAGATGACAGTGCATTTATTGTTGCACTCGATATGGATCCAATCCAGATTCGGATTGGAAATATTTTAGCAAAAAGTCCGGACAAACCTTTTAGCAGACGAAGAATACGAAAAAAGGTCAAAGAAACGACCACGTCTCCGCAGATTGCGTACTTAAAGGACGGGACAATCTGTATTGAACCGCTGACAAAAGAACTATTAAGCGATATTTAACAGCAGGAGGAATATTTTAAAATGAGTGAAGTTATTGTAATTACGTCCGGGAAGGGCGGAGTTGGTAAGACGACCACAACCGCAAATGTTGGAACAGGTCTGGCACAGTTAAACAAAAAAGTAGTGCTGATCGATACAGATATCGGACTTCGTAACCTGGATGTTGTCATGGGTCTTGAGAACCGTATTGTATACAATCTTGTAGATGTTGTAGAAGGAAACTGCCGTGTGGAACAGGCACTGATCAAAGACAAAAAATATCCGAATTTATGTCTTTTGCCGTCAGCACAGACCAGAGATAAATCCGCGGTATCTCCGGAGCAGATGCAGGCATTGATCGAAGATTTAAGACAGGATTTTGACTATATTTTATTAGACTGCCCGGCAGGAATCGAGCAGGGCTTTAAAAATGCCATCGCAGGTGCAGACAGGGCACTTGTCGTCACAACTCCTGAGGTTTCTGCAGTGCGTGATGCTGACCGTATCATTGGACTGCTTCAGGCAAATCAGATCCAGAAAGTTGATCTTATCGTAAACCGTCTGCGTATGGACATGGTTAGACGCGGTGATATGATGAATGTCGAAGATGTGTGCGACATTCTGGCAATCAATCTGATCGGTGCAGTACCGGATGATGAACATATCGTAATCTCTACGAACCAGGGGGAACCACTGGTTGGAAGTAATTGCCTTGCTGGACAGGCATATGAGAATATCTGCCACCGTATTCTCGGTGAGGAAGTTGCATTTCTTGATCTGGATGCAAAACAGGGAGTATTTTCAAAATTAAAAGATTTATTTAAGAAAAATTAGGAGGAACAGTCATGGGATTGATGGACTTATTTAAGAAGAAAAGTTCCGGTGATGTTGCAAAAGACCGTTTAAAACTTTTGCTGGTGACTGACCGCGCAAGCTGTTCCCCGGAAATGATGGAGCAGATTAAAAACGAGATCATCCAGGTAATTTCAAAACACATGGATATTGATATGGAAGGCCTTGACATTCAGATCACGCAGACAGAGTCAGAGTCGAACAATGGAACGGTACCGGCATTGTTTGTTAATATTCCGATCCGCGATATCAGACATGGAAATTCATAAAATTTTATAAAAGATAAAAAGGCTGTTCAAAGAAAAAAGTATATTTCATTTGGACAGTCTTTTTTATAGTACTATTGACATATAATAGTGAAAATGCTAATATCATACTAATTTGATATGAATTAGATGATAATAGAAAGAAAACAGGATGCAGCAGCCAATAACAGAAATACAAAAGATGGTTAAAGGAGCGGTATTCCAGAATGGAGTATGTCATGAAGTACAATTTTGATGAAGCTGTGGAGCGTAGAGGAACCGGATGTTTAAAATACGATTTTGCGAAAGAACGTGGGAAAAAAGAAGATGTCTTGCCGTTATGGGTTGCCGATATGGATTTTAAGACTGCGCCTGCAGTGACCGAAAGACTGCAGAAAGTAGTGGAACACGGAATTTATGGATACAGTGACAGCAAAGAAGATTATTTTGCAGCAGTATCGGGATGGTATCATGATCATTTTGACTGGGATGTAAAACCGGAGTGGCTGGTAAAAACGCCGGGAGTTGTTTTTGCACTTGCGGCCGCTGTGCGTGCATATACGGAAAAAGGCGATACAGTTTTGATCCAACAGCCGGTATATTATCCGTTTCGTCAGGTCATTGAGTCAAATGACAGAAAGTTAGTCAGCAGCGATCTGGTATTAAAAGATGGTCATTATGAGATCGACTTTGAAGATTTTGAGGCGAAAATAAAGGAACATCAGATCCATTTATTTTTGCTCTGCAGTCCACATAACCCGGTAGGTCGTGTATGGAAAGAGTGGGAATTAAGAAAAATCGGAGAGATCTGTTTCAAATATCAGGTGACTGTCGTCAGTGATGAGATTCACAGCGATTTTGTATATCCGGGGCATAAACATCATGTCTTTGCATCTGTTTCACCGGAGTTTGAACAGATTTCCGTAATTTGCACGGCACCAAGTAAAACCTTTAATCTTGCCGGTCTTCAGGTGTCAAACATTTTTATTGCGGATGAAAAACTGCGTCAAAAATTTGTCCGTGCGGTGGATCAGGCAGGATACAGCCAGGTAAATCTGATGGGACTTGTCGGATGTCAGGCCGCTTATGAAGAGGGAGAGGAATGGCTTTTACAGTTAAAAGAATATCTGTATCAGAATCTTTCCTTTGTCCGCGAATACCTGAAGGAAAATCTTCCACAGATTAAACTGATTGAGCCGGAAGGAACCTATTTAATATGGCTGGATTTCGGAGAACTTGGACTGGGAAGAAAAGAGTTGGAAGCACTGATTGATCAGGCAGAACTTTGGTTAGACGCGGGAGCAATTTTTGGGAAAACGGGTATTGGTTTTGAGCGCATTAACATTGCATGTCCGAGAAAAACGTTAGAACAGGCATTTTTGCAACTGAAAAAAGCAGTGGATGCGTTAGATTAAAAACTTTGTAACAGTATGATATCTGTTCAGAATGATCAAAAAGGCACGAAGATGGCACTGCGGTGGAGTATATCTTATTGAAGAGGAACTCCACTGCAGTCACAGCAAATCCTCTGCAGAAAGCTGTTGATAAGTCGATATCGAGTTACATCGTACCGTGGCCTGAATCAAAAATATCCGTGAAAAGCTTTATGACAGGTCAATATCTAATTCCACCGGGCAGTGGTCAGATCCGAAAACATCCGTGTGGATCTTTGCGCCGGTCAGCTTATCATTCATCCGTTTGGAAGTGATAAAATAGTCAATACGCCATCCGGCATTCTTTTCCCGTGCCCTAAAACGGTAGGACCACCAGGAATAGATCTGTTCTGTATCCGGGTAAAAATAGCGGAAGGTGTCTGTGAAGCCGGCATCGAGAAGCTTTGTCATTTTTTCTCGTTCTTCATCCGAAAATCCGGCGTTCTTCCGGTTGGTTTTTGGATTCTTTAAATCGATCTCCTCATGTGCAACATTTAAGTCCCCACAGAGAATGACAGGCTTGGATCCATCGAGTCTTTTTAAATAAGCACGAAAATCATCTTCCCACTGCATGCGGTAAGGCAGTCTGGCCAGTTCGTTTTGAGAATTTGGCGTATAACAGGTAACCATGTAAAAATCAGGGTATTCTAAGGTGATGACACGTCCTTCTTTGTCGTGTTCTTCGATGCCGATACCGTAAGTCACATTCAGAGGCTCTTTTTTTGTGAAAATCGCTGTGCCGGAGTAACCTTTTTTCTTGGCATAATTCCAGTAGGAAAAATAACCGGGCAGAGGAAGGTCGATCTGTCCCTCCTGCAGCTTGGATTCCTGAATACAGAAAATATCTGCATCAGTTTCATGAAAAAAATCAAGAAAGCCTTTTTGGATACAGGCACGCAGTCCGTTGACATTCCAGGAAATCAGTTTCATAGTATTCTCCATTCTTTTAATTAGGATGTTGGGAATGCACTATTTGGTCTCAACATCTTAATATGTTGGTGTTAAAATTTTTTGTTACCGTCAGATAAAACTGGATTGTTTCCGCAAGATATCATAACATTATCATTTCATTGAAACAAGGAAAACATGTGATTCTGCATGAAAAGAAAATAATACGGTCGAAACAGTTTTGATATAGTTAAACAATAATATGGTATAATTTATGTCAATAAGTAAGTTTATGGAGCGTGTATCTATGGCACCACAGGTGCTGTTGAAAAACGGAAATGTGAGAGAAAGGCAGCGGGTAAGGATTGATGAAACGCATTTTTTTACAGAAAAAACAGAATAAGACGATACTGGAGCTGTTAAGGGAGCAGGGAGAATATTTAGATGCGCCCTGCAGCGGGAAAGGTACCTGTGGAAAATGTTGTATTATAATAGAAGAAACACGAAAAACAGATCCGCCAAAACAGCGGGAAAAGGAAGTGTTTACGGAGCGGGAACTGGAAGAGGGATGGCGTCTTTCCTGTATGACGGTTCCGACAGATGATCTGTATGTATGCATTCCGGAAATCAGAGAAAATCAGATACAGGTGCAGATGGAATTTGTCCGGAACACAAAAATGGAGAGCGATGTACAGGCGACAACAGTTATCTGTGAAAACAAAATAGAGGACCGTGCACAAATAGGGCCTGACGGGGAAATAAAACCGGAAAATATGGATACGGAAAAATCCGTCTATGGTATCGCAATCGATATCGGAACAACCACACTCGCTGCAGAACTGATTTCCCTCACCGATGGAATATGCTTAAAAACTGCATCTTCTGTTAATCATCAACGGGCATACGGCGCAGATGTGATTTCAAGGATCCGTGCAGCAGCGTCCGGAGATGCAGAAAAGTTGAGAGAGAGCATTTTAAAAGATGTGAGGGATCTGGCAGAGACACTGCTTGCGGGGCAGGACGAAAATGTGCTGAATGTCAGCAAAATCGTGATCGCCGGAAATACTACAATGATTCACCTTTTACTGGGATATTCCTGTGTGGGGCTTGGCGCTGCACCATTTACTCCTGTGAACCTTGCGCCGGAGGATATGACGTGGGGAGAATTGAATGGTGAGTATGAGGAAACCAGAGAAAGTGGAGATGCCAAAGAGAGTGGAGATGCCAAAGAAAGTGGAGTTGCCAGAGACGGTAGTGATGCCAGAGAACACGGATATGTCAGAGAATGCGGGCATACCGGAATCAATCAGACCACAAAAGTACAGATCATGCCGGGAATCTCAGCTTTTGTTGGAGGAGATATTACGGCGGGCATGATGGG
>OMDB01001105.1_pt1 | contig 9172 bp, 8 predicted proteins | sample 1645161 | NCBI WGS metagenome assembly OMDB01 (sample SAMEA103958135, study PRJEB25191) | human gut metagenome
CGCTTCGCTTGCCCTGGGCTATGTGCTCCATTGGGCTTTCAGCCCGCCCTTGTTATATGCGAGACTTCGATAAATAACAGGCTGCAGGCCTTAGGGGCTATGATATAATTGCTTTCACGAGAAAATAACTATACTTGACTATCAATAATGTATAAGAAGACTAAGATTGTTGCGACGATTTCGGACATGCGCTGCGACGTGGGCATGATTCAGCGCCTGTATGACGCTGGTATGAATGTGGTGCGCCTTAACACAGCGCATCAGGACGCTGTGGGCATGAAACGGGTGATTGATAATGTGCGCGAGGTGTCAAGCCACTTGGCTATTCTTGTTGACACTAAGGGCCCGGAGGTGCGTACCACGGTGACTGATCAGCCTATTGACTATCATAAGGGTGATATTGTGACGATTGTGGGACGACCTGAACAACGTACTACGCGCGACGTGATAGCTGTGAGCTACCCTGGTTTTGTGGACGACTTGAACGTGGGGGCTCAGATACTGATTGACGATGGCGACCTGGGGCTGCGCGTGGACCATAAGGAGGACGGACAGCTGATTTGCCACGTGGAGAATGATGCAACGCTTGGCTCGCGCAAGAGCGTGAATGTGCCGGGTGTGCGCATTAACTTGCCTGCGCTGACTGAGAAGGATAAGCGTAACATTGAATTTGCCATTGACTATGACGTGGCGTTTATTGCCCACAGCTTTGTGCGCTCGAAGGAGGACGTGAAGGAGGTGCGCGACATACTGGACGCTCACGACAGTGACATTCGTATCATTGCGAAGATTGAGAACCAGGAGGGCGTGGACAACATTGACGAGATACTTGAGGCTGCTGACGGCATTATGGTGGCTCGCGGTGACTTGGGCATTGAGGTGCCGCAGGAGTTTATTCCGGGTATTCAGCGCCGCTTGGTGGATAAGGCTATCAGGGCGCACAAGCCTGTGATTGTGGCTACGCAGATGCTGCAGAGCATGATTCATAACCCGCGCCCTACGCGTACGGAGGTGACGGACATTGCAAATGCGGTGTACTCGCGTGCTGACGCGCTGATGCTGTCGGGCGAGACGGCTTACGGCGACTACCCCGAGGAGGCTGTGAAGACGATGGCTACTGTGGCCTGGCAGGCTGAGAGGGATACGTTTAAGGAGTTTGGCGATGTGGATATTCCACTGTCGAAGGACCCTGATGTGACGGAGTTTTTCTCGAAGGAGGCTGTGATGGCTACTAAGCGCATGAAGTTGCGTGCTATCATTATGGACTCGTACACGGGTCGCACGGCACGCTATGTAAGCTCGTTCCGTGGCGAGAGCACGATTTTGGCTATTTGCTATAAGGCTAAGACGGTGCGCCACCTGGCGCTGCAGTATGGTGTGTATGCTATTTATATGCCTATGAAGAGTTATGGCCATGAGTTTTTGCTGGCGGCGCTGCGCAAGTTGCTGTCGGACAATATGCTGAAACCTGAGGACCGCATTTGCTACCTTGGCTCGCAACGCAAGGAGCAGAGTACGTCGTTTATGGAAATGAATATTGTGAAGAACCTCTTCAGAAATGAGGGGGAGGACGCGCTGCCTAACTGATAAGCTTTAGCTCTGAACGCAAGCATAAAGCGCAAGCTTAAAGCGCAAGCTTAAATGAGGGCGACGCGTCCCGCGTCGGGAAAAATTGTGCACGTCAGTTATGATGATTGGCACGTACCGACGCGGGACGCGTCGCCCCCATTTGGGTTTGCGCTTTGTGCTGGCGATTTGTGCTGGCGCTTTGTGCTGGTGATTTGCTTGCGCTTTGTGCTGGCGATTTGCTTGAAATGTCCCGACACGAGACGCATCACCCCCTGCCCTGCTCACAAAAGTTACTTTTTAACCTCATAACCTTATAACCTCATAACCCAATCCCTCATAACCTTATAACCTCATAACCTCCCCCTCCCATGACTATTGACGATTACATACTCTCACACACTACTGCGCCCGATGATTACTTGAAACGGTTGTACCGGGCTACTAACTTGCACTTGCTGCGGCCGCGCATGGCGTCGGGCCACTTGCAAGGGCAGCTGCTGCGCATGATGATGCAGATGCTGCGGCCTCGCACGGTGGTGGAGATTGGCACTTACTCGGGATACTCGGCGCTGGCTATGGCTTCGGGCATGGAGGCTGACGGACGGGTGGTGACGTTTGAGGTGAATGACGAGCAGGAGTGTTTTACGCGTCCGTGGCTCGAGGGGGCGCCTTACCCTGCGCGGGTTGAAATGGTGGTGGGTGATGTGTTTGAGTTGCTGCCGCCAATGGGGCTGGATATTGATGTGGCGTTTGTTGATGCTAACAAGCGTGAGTATGTGGCGTATTATGAACTGCTGATGCCGATGATGCACAGTGGGTCGGTGATGCTGGCGGATAATACGCTGTGGGACGGGCATGTGGTGGACGCAGCGTATGATAATGATGCGCAGACGGCGGCTATCAAGGAGTTTAACGACCATGTGGCGGCTGACGAGCGGGTGGAACAGCTTATTTTGCCTGAACGTGACGGGCTGTCGGTGATTAGGGTGAGGTGAGCGAGATGATGACAAAGCCACGCTACGAACTTACTCAGGACTTTCACCCGTTAGACAATGCTCATACCGAGCGTACAACCCAAAGCGCCGCGCAAGCCATAAGTGGTTTGCGCGGCGCATTATTTTTTATTCGGTCAAAGACTAATGATTAGTCTTCGTCAGCAGCAGACCAACTATCGCTGCTCCAACCCTTGTCGTTTGAGAATACCTCGTTGGTTTCTTTATCTGCACTAACCTCAAAAGAATTTGAGACAGAGAGCAATGCTTCCTCAGCAAAGAGGTTCACGGCTTGTGCCTGAGGCTTAATATATGTCTTTTTCATTGTGAGAATGTCTTTTATGTGTTGAAGTTATAAATTACTTAATGAACTTCTTACCGTTCTGGATGTATACGCCACCCTTCACAGGAGCTATAACGCGACGACCGCTAAGGTCATATACAGGAGCGTTAGCACCATTCTCGCCGAGAACTACAGTGTTTACACCTGTAACGCTGCCACCAAAGTTCATTACGATAGCACCAAGAGCGCTTGCGTTGAGGTATGCCTTGTTAGCAGGGATTGAAGCAACAGTAGCGCTGGGCTTGAAGAAACCTACTTCAGAAGCGTTATCTTTGTTCTTACCAAATACGAGGTAGCTAGCACGATTTGCATCGTTAACAGTAACCTTTGTGTTTGTACCTACCAAGTCATTTGAAGCGATATTCGCAGTAGCTTTGCCAATAGTGAGTGTAGCCTTATTACCAGTACCTACGAGTACAACACCTTGGTTTGCAGGAACACTTTCCACCTTAGTCATGTCAAGTTGGTCCTTAGTAGCGTTCAAAGCACCAGTGTAAGCTTCAGCACCTTCTACACTGCTAACAGCGAAGGGGAGATATGCAGTAGCGTATGATTTGCCTTCAACAGTCTTCATGTCAACTTCGATGTCTGTAGCAGGAACTACGTACCAATGTGAAGCAGGAGCACCTTCACTGGCTTCCCAACCTACTGCATTACCACCATTTACATGGAGATAGTGGTAATCCTTTTCATTGTCGGTTGATATTTCTTGGATCTTTGTGATATAGTTTCCTTCCGGGAGTACAACAGAGTAAGTACCCTTGCTTCCTTCATTACCGAGCGCAATATTCGTACTTTTTCCAACAGTTCCCAAATACATGCCTTCTATCATCAAGTTATACTTGCCTTCCTCGCCAGTGCTCTTGAAGTATACAACAGAACCAACAGCTTTGTCTTTAGCCTCTTGTGTGTTCATGATGTTATTTCCTTCAACGATATGCAAGAAATTATGATCCTTACGGTTTACAAGACGATAGTAGCCTTCTTTGAATGTTACTTTGCTTGCTTCAGAAGTTTCAATAGCTTTGTTAATTGTTACAAGTGTGTTGATTTCTTCTTCGGTAGGATTAGCATTGTTCTTTACTGCATTGTATGCATCTTTCAAAGCTGTGCGGTTGCCTGCAGTTTCCAAATATACTTTACCACCAATAGCACCTTCAGGAACATAAACCCAATCGCTAGCATAGTTCAAGGGGAAACTTGCGGGAGTGAAAATTGTGCAAGTAGAACCCTGGTCGGGCAGACTATAGCCGTACACGCCAGGCTTATTGCTTCCTTCAGGCTCTTGATAGTTAAGGTAGTATGAGCCATTTGATATACAGAAGCCGTTAGTCATTTCTTTTATTTCAGTAGCCATTACATGGAATGTGCTTGCTTCTGCTTCGTCTACCAATGTGGCAATAGTTCCAGAACCTGAAGACTTTAAGTATTTCTTTGTGGCCTTGTTGTAGAGTTTGAAACTTTCGAGAGCATCTGTACCAATGAACGCCCATTGGTTTTCGTCGGGGAGTTCGGTCAAGCTTGTCGATACATCGTAGCAAGCAACTTCTGAGTTTGCTTTGTCTGCTACCAACATTCGATTGCCAGTGTGCATTTTAATTGCATAGTATTTGGGAGACTCTATTGAAGAGACTTCGAAAGGAAGTGTCATTGTGCAATTTACTACAACATCACCACCTTCAGTAATAACATCCTTATTATAGCCTGTGATTGTAAGACAAGGATAGTTGTCTGCTGAAGGGGCTGTGTTAGGAAGGACCTTTTTTGATGCTGCAAGTACTACATGATTATTTACAGTGTACTTAAAGTTGACAGTACACAGTGCATCAAGTGTTACAGGGTATAACTGGTAAGCACCATTAGTATTTTCACCAGGAAGTGTTTCGCCGTAGCTCACAACAGTGCCTTCCAGATAATCTCCGTCATAAGCTTTTCCGTCCAAGTAGTATGTATCGGACTTTAATCCAAATGAAGAACCACCAATGTGCTCGATAGTATATTCATATTTGGTCGCATTAAGAGATAGTGATTCGTCTTTTCGAGTTGAATTTGGGAAGTAATTACCAGTCTTTCCTTGGATAGTGTATTTGCCTCCCGTAGCACTCTTTTTAAGATAGAAAACGTAGGCTACATCTGTGTTTCCTTGAAAGAAATTCTTAAAGTCATTAAAATTCGTGCTTTTAACAACAGGCTTTAGTTTGAGGGCTTCGCCTTCCGCTTTTACAAAGGTTTTACGACCAACGTTTCTGAGAACGTAGAAACCGTCGTTGAGGTTGTCAAGACTGGTAACTGCCTCCCCAAAGGTTGCAATACCTTTGTCCGTCCACTTTGCATCATCAGCAAAAGCAGACCGCACGTTGCAAACCACCATGGCCAACAACGTCAGTAAGAATGTAATTTTTTTCATTTGGTGTTTTAATATATGGTTTATAAAATCCTGTGTTTGCTGTTGCAGGCAATGCGTTAATAAAGAGTAGGTAGGTAGTGCAATGCCAGCAATGTGTAGGTAGTGTGCTTGCTTTCGTTAGATTTTACGGGGCAAATATAGAGAGTTGTTTTATTTCGTGCAAGTTTTTTGCAATATTTTTTGATATTTCGCTTGATTATGTGACATTTATGGGGACAGTGTGGCCGCAAGGCGAGACTTGGCAAGCCGCTAACGCGGGAGACATAAGAACAGAAAATATATCGTTCGTGTTAGCCGCTAACGCGGGAGACACGAACGATATATTTTCTGTTCTTATGTCTCCCGCGTTAGCGGCGGCTGAGGTAGCGCACGGGATACCATACAGCGAGGGAGCCTACCACGACCACGGTGAGGAGGACAATGAGCACGTCGAGGGCATGGACACTGACGGGATAGGCGTCGATGATGAAGTTGCCACCCGACGAGGAGAGGCTGATGAAACCGAAGGTTTGCTGCAGCCAGCACAGCAGGAGGCCGAGCACGATGCCGATGACGGCGCCAAGGAGGGTGATGAGACGGCCCTCGTAGAGGAAGATGCGGAATATCATGCTGTCGGTGGCTCCAAGATGGCGCAGGGTGGCCATGTCGCCACGCTTTTCGATGATGAGCATGGACACTGAACCGATGATGTTGAAACAGGCTACCATGACGATGAAGGTGAGGAAGAGGTAGGCCATGAGCTTTTCGATTTGCATGACGTTGAACACGTCCTGCTGCTGCTCAAGCTGGTCCTGCACCTTGAAACGGCTGCCTGCCACCTGCTGCATGCGTGACTTGACGGCCTGGAGGTCGGCCTCGGGACGGAGTTTGAGTTCAAGACCGCTCACGCAGCCGGGCTGCTCGAAGAGGGCCTGGGCAAAGGTGAGGGAGGTGATGAGGTAGTTGTCGTCGTACTTGCGCTGGTTGACGTTGAAGCAGACGCGGGGTGAGGTGATGTCGAGGGCGTTGATGCTCTCGCCGGGGTTGGCCAGGTTGATGCGCTCGCCCTTGCGGGGGGCGCATATCTGGAGTGTGCCGTAGTCGATGCTGCCCATGGCGGAGGCCAGACCGATGCCGGGTATGCCGTACTCGATGGTGCCGCGGTGGAGCTGGTAGGTGCCTGTGCCGTAGAGTATGGAGCGTATGCCGGTGACGTGGTCGTAGCGGTCGTCGACGCCCTTGAGGGTGATGATGGTGGGACGGCCGCGGAAGAGTATGAGGGCGTTGTCCTCGAGGCAGTATGAGGCTGCCTCTACCTCGGGCATGGCGGCCATGCGCTGCAGGGCGGGGTCGTCGGCGGTGACGAGTTTGCCCTGTGTGGGCACTACCTCGATGGGGGGGTCGAAGGCGGTGTAGAGGGAGCCGATGAGGTCGTGAAAGCCATTGAACACGCTCAGGGTGCAGAGCAGGGCTGCCGTGCCGAAGGCTACGCCTGTGACGGCTATGCCGGATATGATGTTGATGCTGGCCACGCGTTTGCGCGAGAAGAGGTAGCGCAAGGCCATGAACCATGGCAGGCGTTGGCTGTTAAGCATGGCTCGGGGTGGTGTCGTCGGGTTGTGGTTTGTGTGTGCCTTCGTTGAGCAGGCTGTCGATGTGGTCGAGGTAGTCGAGGGAGTCGTCGATGAAGAACTTGAGCTCGGGTATGATGCGCAGCTGGTGGCGCACGCGTGTGCCGAGTTCGTAGCGCACTTGCCGGGTGTTGGCGTTGATGTTGTCGAGTATTTCGTGGGCGCGCTCTGAGGGGAATATGCTCAGGTAGCCGCGGGCTATGCTGAGGTCGGGACTTACGCGCACGGCGCTTACTGACACGAGCACGCCGTGGGTGGCTTGTGTCTGACGCTGGAATATGTCACTTAGCTCCTTCTGTATCAATCGAGCTATCTTTTGTTGTCTTGTTGTTTCCATATTTGTAGGTTTTTGGGGGTTAATGGGGGGGGAATGGGGGTTGAGGGGAAGAGCGCATAATCTGTGCGGGCTGAAAGCCCAATGGAGCACATAGCCCAGGGCAAGCGTAGCGACACCCTGGGTCTCCCCGTGTTGGAGCAGTCGCGCCCTGTAAGGGCAAAAGCATTAAAATGTGCTTTGGACTTTTACAGGACAGCAATATTCCTTTTTATTTTCCCGACGCGAGACGCGTCGCCCCCATTAGAGGTAGCGTTTGGTGCTTGTGTTTAGTGCTTGCGTTTTGTGTTAGCGTTTAGAATTATTGCAGTCCGGTAAAAATCTAAAGCATTACTATGTGCTTTAGCGCCTCGCCGAACGCTAATAATTGGCTCTAATCTCCCCATTTTGAGAGTCCGCTCACAAGCCCCAATTCCGCAAATATCTAAATATTCTTGGAATTAATTCCGCAAATATCTAAATATTTTTGGAATAGCGGCAAAATGTGCTTATATTTGCAGCGACGTGCAACACGTAAACTTACACATGGGTAGTTCCAAAAACAGACTTATAGAACCACCCAAAACAAAGAGCTACTTATGATAAAGCGAATATTAGAAGACAGCGTGACCAAACACCTAAATAGTGGCAAGGCCATAATCATATATGGAGCCCGCCAGGTAGGTAAGACCACATTGTTGCGCCAAGCCATAACAGCCCCCGACACCCTGTGGCTGAATGGCGACGAAGCCGATGTGCGTGCGCTGTTTGAGAATCCCACCTCAAGCCGCATCAAGTCAGTCATAGGCAAAAGCAAAACACTGGTGGTGGACGAGGCACAGCGCATAACCGACATAGGGCTTTGCTTGAAACTGATTATAGACAACCTGCCCGACGTGCAGGTTGTGGCCACGGGCAGTTCGTCGTTTGCATTGGCCAACAAGGTGAACGAACCGCTTACAGGCCGCAAGCACGAGTATTTGATGTTTCCGTTGTCCTTTGCTGAATTAGCGGCATACAATGGTTTGCTTGTCGAGAAGCGTTTGTTGCCGACACGCCTTGTGTTTGGCACATATCCTGATGTGGTGAACAATGCCGGTGACGAGCGTGACATACTGCAGCAATTATCCGACAGCTATGTGTATAAAGATATCCTGCTGTTCGACAGAATAAAGAAGAGTGACAAGATACTCAAGTTGCTTCAGGCTTTAGCCTTTCAAATAGGCTCTGAAGTGTCGTATAATGAATTAGCGCAGCTTTGCGGTCTCGATTCAAAAACCGTAGATTCATACATACAGTTGCTTGAAAAGGCATTCATCATATTCAGGCTGCCGTCGTTCAGTCGCAATTTGCGCAACGAGCTGAAGTTCGCCAAGAAAATATACTTTTGGGATTGTGGCATACGCAATGCCATAATCCGTAATTTCCAGCAAGCCGAATTAAGGTCAGACATTGGGGCCTTGTTCGAGAATTATGTCATAGCAGAGCGCTTAAAGCAGCAGAGTTATGCCCGCACTTATGCCAACGGCTATTTTTGGCGCACAACAGCCAAAAGCGAAATAGACTATTTGGAGGAGTGCGACGGTATGCTGACAGCCTATGAGTTCAAGTGGAACCCCCGACGTAATGCTGCGGTTCCGCTGTCGTTCTCGCGCAGCTATCCCGATGCGGCGTTCAAAGTAATAACCCGCGATAATTATGATGAAATATTGCTGTAAGGAGGTTAACGGGTTGACAAGTTGACAGGTAAGTATGCTATACACCACTGCTTATATGTTAAAGTCAGAATGGCAAGAAACTTAAAGGAACAACAAACTTACCCGTCACCCTGTTAACCAGAAAATGCACAAAACCAATCAATAAATGTCATCATTATTTCTATTATATTGCTGTCCGGTAAAACTTTTTTAAGCAAAATAAATTAGGGCTGTCACTTCT
>OMDB01001107.1_pt1 | contig 9148 bp, 7 predicted proteins | sample 1645161 | NCBI WGS metagenome assembly OMDB01 (sample SAMEA103958135, study PRJEB25191) | human gut metagenome
CGCAGACTCATCGTCCGAGGCGTCATAGTAGGAAGGCTCGTCGTCAGGTTCGGAACCAAACGGAGCGTCCTCGTCCTCAGGGAAGATGTCATCGTCCCCGTCGCCGTAATCGTAATCATCCTCATCAGACGAACCGACCGGCTCGAACGCCTCGGTCACATCGTCGTTGCCGTAGTCGGAATCCTCGCTCTCGACACCGACCGATGCCAGATAATCATTGATATCCGTACCATTGACGGCGACATCCATGATGCCGGCGTATGTAATCGGATACTCCGTCGCCTCGACGGAACCATCGTCGTGAACGAACGCGAGCTTGTAGTTCGCCTCCGTCATCAACGAGAACTCATCCATGGCGTCCAACGTCACGACGTCAGGGATGATGATGAGCTTCTCGTCCTCCAAATAGTCCGCAGGAATATACGTATTGATGCGGCCGGAGTTAATCAGCTCGATAACCTGACCCTTCGCCTCATCGCGCTGGCTCTTCTTGTTGATACCACCGATGGAAGGGTCGTTGGCATCCAGCAACATACCGACATATACGGTCTCGCCGTTACGCTCGACCTGCATGGCAGTGTTTGCTCGGAATGCCTCCAATGCGCTTTCGGTCACCGACTCGTTGAGAATCGAAGCCATGGTGTCCTTGCGCTTCTTGCCTTTCTTCTTAGGCTGCTGTGCGTCCATCTGCGTATCAGGGGCAGTGTCGGACGACTTATTCTTGTTGAACAATCCCATACTACATCCTTTCCTTTCTTGCAATCTGCAGTTTCATATATCGCCCTTCGTGCCCTTAGCACGCAAGAACCTTGATAGACGCCCTCGACTCAAGCTGTCGCTTGTTGTCGATGGCCATGTCACCGTCCACCTTAACAGCAATGCGTGATGCGAACGGATGCTCATTGATGTAACGAGCCACATTGGTCGTTACCTCGGTTTCCAACTTGCTCATGACGATACGGGCACCACCGGAATCCGAATCGGTGCTCAGGTTATCCTCTACGAGATAGCGGATAACGTCTTTGTCAATCACAAGATGGACACCATGGCGGGCACGCACCTGCTCTTTCAGCTTACGGAGCTTCATCTTGACGATATTGCTCATCGTATCACGAGAAAGAGGCTGGAACGGCACCATAACGTCGATACGGCCAATCAACTCAGGCGGGAACCGATTATCTCCCGACGTCTCGGACAGGGAACGGCGAATCAGCTTATCGTACTTCTTCGCGATAATCTCCATGTCCTTCTCGGAATTACTCTCCCCGTACTGGGCGATGGTCTTATAGATTTCCGAACCAGCATTCGTCGTCAAGACGATATAGCAGTTCGTAAAGGAAACCTCGCGGTTATTACGATTTGTCAGACGACCATCGTCCAACACCTGCAACAGCAGACGCGTGACGGCGGAGCACGCCTTCTCAATCTCGTCCAGAAGGACGATGGAATACGGGTGCTCCCAGATACGGGTCGTCAGCAAATCACGAAAGCGCTCCAACGAATCATCGTTGGCGTATTCGGTCATATCGAAACGGAGCAGACGGCGCTGGTCCTGAAACAGAATCTCAGCCAACTGCTTGGTCATCTCGGTCTTACCGACACCAGTGGAGCCTGTGAACAGAAACGTTGACATCGGCTTCGACTTGTCGTTCAGGTCGGCCACGCACAACTGAAGGCGTCGCTCTATCTGCGAGGTCGCATATTGCTGTGCCAGCACCTTCTCGTCCAGACGCTTCTTAATCGTCGACGCATCCACGCGGAACGCGACGTTTACATCCTCCGACTCCTGAATGACGTCAGCCAGAAGGCGGTCGTCCATCTTACGGTTCTCCGCGCGATGCCAACCAACCATGGCGTCAAGCACCTTGATGGACTTACGCGGCTGGCTGTTCGCAGGGATATATCGGTTCGTGTACTCATAAATCATGTGGAACACGTGGTCGTCGTAAAACAGGTTATCGACACCGTACGTTTTCGCCATGTTCTTAAGAATCTCCACCGTGGCATCCTCATCCGGCTCAGGAACGTTGATACGCTGAAGACGTTCAACCAACGGCTGATTCGGAGCGATGAACTGATTGAACTCCTCCAGCGTGGTCGCCGCGATGACGCGGATGCCACGCGTACCGGAGTCTGCAAGCAAGGGCTTCAACGCCTCCACTGCCGCTGCGGACAGCTGAACCACCTGATGGAACTCGTCGATGAACAGGACGATTTCCTGCTCCTCGCTGCATACACAGGCTTCCGTCTCCGAAAACAGCATCTTGAGCTTTGCCGCCATCTCGTTGGTGTCGTTCTGACAGTCAGCAATCATGCGGGCCAAATCGACTTCGAGATACAGCCGTTCCGCGTCACGCTCCATGGTGCCCTGCACCAATGCCGTTTTACCGGAACCAGCCGGCGCCAACAGAATAACGTTACACAACTCTGCTCGACTGAATGCCGCCATGATGGAGCGAATCAACGAATCACGCCCAATCAGACGACGCGTCATCGGCTTCAATGGCGCCGAATATTTTTGCAAATTGGGATAGTTTTCCCAGTTAATATCGGTCGTATGCATAGGCGAAATACTCACTCCTTTCTGTTTTCGCTCATTTATGAATAAATTCTAACACAAAAAATCGGGAAAATCAACCCCGAACCCCTCATATAAGCGCAAAAAAAGAAGGTCACCCTTGCGGATGACCTTCTTTCCAAGGTATTGGGTTGGTTTACCCTTAACCGACCTCGGGTCCCTCTGCCTCAGTGAACGGGGTCTCAGCCTCGTTCTGTGCCTCTGCCTGAGCCTGTGCCTGAGCTTCAGCCTGAGCCTCGCGGACAGCAGTACGATGCTCCTTGGCAGCGGCAGTAACAGCAGCCTGCTTATCGAGAACCGTCTTGCCGAAGTGCGGGTTCTTGGTAGCCGTCATGTCCTTGTCAGTAGCCACGATAAGCTGGCCCTGAGCATTCTTACGGACATCGGCGGTAATACCGAGAACCGTGTCGCCGTTCTCCAACGTAGCCGCCTTCTTGCCAGCAGCCTCGACCATCTTCTGGTACTGAGACTCGCTGTAATAGATGCGGTGGTCTACGTAAGTTCCACCATTCGGGTGGTCCTTAGAGTACGACGCCAGATGCGGATTGGAATCCGCAGGGGACTTGCCGTCCTTGACCTTGTCTGCATTCTTCAAGGACTGGTCAACCTGTACATCGAGATAACGACCCTTGATAGCGCCGTCCTTATCCTTGTCGGGGACGACACTCTTCGCCGGGGCGTGCACGATAAGATTGACACCCTTGAATGCACCTTGACCTCTGAGAGTAGCCATAGTTACTTCTCCTCCTTTTCATGCATTTACTGGACACAGGTTGCTTATCTCAACCTGATACATTGATGATAACACACATCGACCCAAATGTCAACGGGTCGATGTAAAACTTTTTCAAAATAAGTTTATTTACCAGTGGAATCAGAGTCGTCCTTGTATTTATCCCCCGGCTCATCCGGTATACGTCTGACAAGTATCACGATACCCGCTATGACAGCGATGCTTACGCCAAGCGCAATCCATGCATGGACAGGGTCCTTCATAATCCAGTCGATTATAGAATATATGAGCTTCTGCTGCCACATCGGGTTCCACGTAATCATACGATTCATCATATCGTCTATCCCCTTTCTTCGCCTTATTCGCCGAACTGCATCGACGCCACCGTCGCCTGCACGGCAAGGCGCATATCATGACTGAAGTCCTCGTCGAGACTCACCGTGAGACCGCGACCGCGACGACCGCTCGGCGACCCCTTCATGGAACGAATCACCGGTTGCTGCACCATACGGTCCGCAACCTCCTTCATCAGCTTCACATCCGCTCCCGGAAGCTCACTGATGTAATCGGCCTGCCCGGAGTTCTCCAGATATGCCACGGCGCCTTGATAGGCGTTGTACCTGCGCTCGCTCATCGCCACGAACGAGTCGACGTTGACCTTGGACACGTCTGCCTCGAACGGGAAATCGTAACTGAGGTGATGCAGGTCAAGCGCCTTGACGTCGTCAAATGCATACGCCGGACGACGTGCGACGTGGGCGCTATTCTCGTCCGCCTCGAACACCATGCCACGGTCGGCAAGCGCCAGCTGGAACTCCTCGACCTTCTCGTCGTACGTATCCAGCATCTTCTCCAGACGGCGCTCCAGCACCATAGGAGCCGTCACCATATACCGTCCGCCGTGCATGTCGTACACGCGACGGCCGTAGTCCTCGGCAGACTCGGGACTGCGACGAGCCATGCCCTTGTCCTGCAGCATGATGTCCATGCGACGGATACGGTCGCGATAGTCCATCAACTCGTCGAACTGCTCCTTGTACTCCTCTTCCGGCGGCAGGAAGGACAGAAAATACTGGTACTTCGCCATGAGCATGGCGTTGTACTCCTCCTCTTCGGCGTAGAACACCTTCAGAGGATGGGATTCCTCGGAAACCTGTCCCTTTGCCTCCGCGTCCTCGTACTGTTTGCGCGCATCATGGTAACGATGGCGCTCCCTGCGATGATGCTCCAGACGGGACGAATAGGAACGCAACTTGAAGCCAAACTCCATCATCGGGTCGGAGACCGCTTCCGCCGCCATATCCGTGTACTCCATGCTCATCACGTCGAGCATAGGCGTACGCGTACGGATACGGTCCTGCGGAATGTTCTTGAGCACCGAATACACGCCGTTGACGCAGTCGTCAACCAGACGCTCTCGCCCATTGCGTATCAGCCGGCGATACTGCTCTCCGGTCAAATCTTCGCGGTCGGCACGCATCTTGGCGTACTCGCCGATGTCGCGCATCGCCTTGTCATAACCCGAATCGGGCTGCTCGAAGACCTGCTCCACGTACTCGCGCACGATGGCATTGGCCTTCTGCATCTCCTTGCGGTTCGTGGACGCACGCCACAGGCGCCTGTCCTCCGGCAGACACGCCAACAACAGCTGGGGAAGCCCATGGGCGGCCATCGTCTCGTGCGTGAACTTCTTGATGAAGCAGCGGGCGTTGCGCTTGTCATAGGCGACGTTGGACGACAGCATCCGAACCGGATGCATCTCGTCAAGGCTCATGTCCACGCCGCGACGAAGCACACGCTTCTCGCCCTCGTTGAGCTTTCCGCGCTGTGTGCCATCGGGCATCAGCTTGCCGACGCCCTTGTCGACCATGCACAGATGGCAGTGCACGTGCATGGTATCGACCTGAATGACACCGCACCACTCCAAGTCGTCGAACTTACGGCTGAGGTTCTTCATGCCGTCCATCACGGCGAGACGCAACTTCATCTGGTCGATGTTCCCTCGGAAATCGCCACGGTTGCGCAACTCAAAACCGGGGTCGATGACGCCCATCTTGCGCAGATACTCCGTGTCGAACGACAACACCGTCTTGAGCACGGTCTTGCCCTCGTCGAACTGCTTCTGGATGTCCTTCGACACCTTTCGGATTTTTCGGTCCGACATCGACATGTCCCCGATGTCATCGCGCCCTGTGGCACCAAATGCCACGCCGCCAAGCCCCTGCGCGGAGCGCATACCTTTCTTGACGCCACCAATGGTATCGTAGGTCTCCGTTGCCTCACGGCGGGCCATATAGCGTGTGACATACGCGTCTTGGTCTTCCAGACGTACCGGCGTCAGCTCCTCGGTCGCGCCCATACGTGCCATATATCGCAGGACGTAATCGCCCGGCGTGCCGCCACGGCTTCCGCCCTTGCTTCCCGTCTTGATACTGTACTCATTGACCACAACAATGTCCTGCTTCAATCCCATCGAGCGCCTCCTCCTTTCCTATGAAATACAAAAGCGGTGACGACAGCCTCAAAGACTGGCGCCACCGCCGAAATGCCACGACTTTGAACGCAGTGACTGCAACCGCGCGTCAAAGATTACTCGTCATATTGCTGGTCATCCTGACCCTGCTTAACCGCCTTGTCCGCAACATCAGCGATACGGCTCGGAATCACGCGAGGTGTACGGCTCTCCTCGGGATTAGAAGCGCCCTTCTCCTCATCGGTATCCCCTGCATCCATACCGTCGACGTCATCAAAGCCCGCCTCGCGGTCATCTTCGGCATTTGCCTCGATATTATCCTCGACGGCGTTGCGCTTGACAGCCTTCTTGCCGGCTTGCGTCAACTGACGATTCGCATCTTCCTCGTCGGCAGGACCCTCAGCGACATCATCATCATCGAAATCATGAATCGTCCCATCGGTATCCGCTTCCGCCTCAACTGCAGTATCGCTCTCAGGCTCTGAGATGCCCTCAGACGGCTTCTGAGCATCCGCACTGTCCATTCGCTCATCAAACGACGGAGCGTCCGTTACGACGTCTTTCGCGACCTCGTGAGCCACAAAAGTATCGTCTGCCTTCTCATCCTCTGCCTGATGCTCACGGTGCTTCAGCTCCTTATGAGGCACATTACGCAAATGCTGCTCTTCGACACGCTCGCGAATGTTCTCATAATGCTGTTCCACAGCAAGCTCCTGCGGTGTAAGCTCAGGCGCGTGCTCCTGCTCGGCTTCGTCCTCAAAGTGATGCTCATCATCACCGAACAAATCCTCGTGGGCAAGCTCGTCATAATCGCCGAACTCGTCAAAGGTATCCTCGAACTCGTCCTCGTGGGCCTGTGCCTGCTCAAAATAATCGCCAAACGTATAACCGCACTCAGCTTCGCTGGTCTCAATGGTATGGCGGTCCTCGATATTGGCAAACAACACCGGGACGTCATCCTCCGATTGAGGTTCAACTACACGAATTTCGCAGTAAACGGGCATCTCAAGCTCACTCTCACGAATGATGCTCGGGCACTCGAAACCACGACGATACATACCGAGTCCAACCATACGAGAAAGCTCCGCATCCGTGAACTCGTAGAAGATATCCACCGGAATGCCCCTATCCTCGTCAAAGGACAACTCGTCTACATCGCCGTAGAACGGAGTGTTATCGCTCTTACGAAGACCACGGCACTCACCGACGATATGCATGTACGGACGATGCGGATTATCGCGGTCAAACCCATTGCGGAATGCGAGAAATACCTGACTCGGATAGATGCTGGCATTGCACTCAACGTCCTGCATATCCACGAACGAACCATGCGGCAACTGTCGTGCGACATCCGCAAGATGGTCATCCATGGTCTTACCGGGTATTCTCATCGTACAAACTCCTTTCTTTCATATCCGACGACATGCGTCTCCGCATATCGTACCTGTGTTTATAATACAACAAATCTGCTCAAAAATCAAGAGAAATTTACTCTTGACCTGCCAGCTCCTCGTCAAAATCGCACACAGCGTCTCCGTCCGCATCACCCAACGGAACATCCCCATCCGACACCGATGCACTGTCCTCAGACGCCGGCTCATCCGTGGTACAACCGCACTCAAAATCGACAGCGGCCGGATGCCATCCCGACGCAATCAGCGTCGTCATCCAATCGCCGTCCTCGCTCGGTGCCGTGAACGCATCGCGATGAGCGTTGATATAGGACAGATATGCCTGACGCTTCAGGAAGCGCAACGCCCATCCAGCAGGAACCTTCGACATCACGTCGTCGTACTCATGCGTCAGGTTCATGCCGAGACCGGGCTTGTCGCCATAGATGTTCGACGCCGTGTTCTCGACGGCATCCAGAAGCCCGTCATACTCGTCGTCCGCCAACTCCGCAACGCTACGGGCACGGTTGGTCAGAACGCCCTGCGTGACGGCGTCATTCAACGCATCGTCGACGTTACCGTCGCTCTTCATGGCAATCTCGTTCGCCAGCTTGGCATCGCGAACGAACGGGACGACCACGTTCTCGAACTTGACCCTCCACGCATCACGGCATACCGCCATCAGGCTGTCATCAAGCGAGACCTCCTGTGCAAGGTACGCATACTGACGAAGGCGGAGCATAGGACGACGGTCCAGCGGGAAGCAGTCCTCCTCGGACTTCGTATCGGGAATCAGCAACGCCGCAACGGACACGCCAAAGAACTCAGCGAGCGGAACCAGATACGAAGGTGGAATGGTCCCGAGACCATTCAGCCAATCAACGAAATCATCCACGTCAGCCCCGATGTGCTCAGCGCAGTCCTCGAACGTGACATGGCGCTTGCGCATGAGATTACACACGTGACGGCAGATATCCAAATCAGAAACCGGGTTCACCGTCATAGGGAAACTCTTCTTATCCTCTGTCATGATAATTCCTCCTTTTAACGAAAAACAGACATAGGCGCACACTCTCGTATATATAAAAACCCGCGCCTATGTCCTAATGGCCTAATACAAAATCGGCGTGTGAGCCAATACCGCAATCTCGACGACAATCAAGAGAACCGTGAGCACGGCTCCCACGATGACCGAGACCAGCGCGCCGATACCCGCACGACGTGCGGACAAGGGCTTCTCCGTCCTCCAGACAAGGTACAGAATCAAGCCTGCAATCGGGATGAAAAAGCCGAGAACAGCCCAGCCGAAAGACCCGTTGTCCTGCGCGGTCGGCTGCGGCACGACCTGCGCACTCTGGACGGGCTGCACCTGGACGTTCGGCGACGTGTTGTACGTTTCTCCCTGCGATTCCATGTACTCGCTGTACATCAACTGCTCTTCCGGCGTCAACTCGCCGTGCCGAGCCTTGATTCGAAGCCTTGCGGCTTCTTCCTGTGTCAACATATGTCACACTCCTTTCCACCTATACGGCTACTGTTCTATGAAAAAAACGACAAAGCCGTCCTTTCCTATTATTCGCTGTCACCGTACTTATCGCGCAACTGCCCAGCACGCTTGTTACGCAAATCTCCGAACCATTGGTTCAATGCGTGCCACAGCATGCCGTAGATACGCACGATAACCAACGCCAAAACGACGCAAATGAAACCGACCGGAATCCAAAACATCTCGGCTCGGCCGACTTCGCCTGCCACAGCGATAAACGCATTGATGATATGCGGAATCGGATAAACCGCCAACATCAACGTGACTCCGTAGATAACCACGAACTCGATGGCGACCTGAAAAATCCAAGTCACCGCTCCGAAAATCTTACCGCTGTGCAGAAAACGATTGTAAGCGCCGACGATACCGGACCCCTTACGCTTTCCGATACCCCCTACCGTCTTGCGCTTCGTATCCGCTTCCGTTG
>OMDB01001127.1_pt1 | contig 8944 bp, 7 predicted proteins | sample 1645161 | NCBI WGS metagenome assembly OMDB01 (sample SAMEA103958135, study PRJEB25191) | human gut metagenome
ATCCGGCGTAGGTCTGACCTGGTCGGGCTTCCGTCCCAGCGATGATGCCTGCATCTACGGCTATCTGATCCCGTCCAATATGTTTGCAACAGTTGTTCTGGGCTATATGGAAACCATTGCACACGAAGTATTAAAGGATGAGGCTCTGGCAGCAGAAGCAGCTTCCCTGAAAAAAGAGATCCACGATGCCATCGAAAGCATGGCGATCGTAGATAACTATTACTATGGCAAGGTTTATGCATACGAAGTAGACGGCTACGGTCAGTATATGCTGATGGACGATGCAAATGTACCCAGCCTGCTGGCTATGGATTACCTTGGCTACGAGGCGGATGACCGTCAGGTTGTGGAAAACACCCGTAATTTTGTGCTCAGCTGTGCAAATCCTTATTATTATGAAGGCAGCTGTGCAAAGGGTGTAGGCAGCCAGCACACCAAGCCTGGCTATATCTGGCATATTGCTCTGGCGATCCAGGGTCTGACCAGCAAGACAAAGGAAGAAAAGCTTGCGATCCTGAACACCATGAAAAATACCGATGCCGGCAAGCACATGATGCACGAGGGCTTTGACGTCAATGATCCTGCAAACTACACCAGAGAGTGGTTCTCCTGGGCAAATGCCATGTTCTGTGAGCTGGTTCTGGACTACTGCGATATCCGCGTAGCACGGTAAGATATACGGGACGTGTGAACTTCAAAAAGTCGATGAGGCGGCAAGTCTTCTGCAGTGATAAAAACTGCAAAAGCTGCGTGAAAATGTTTAGAAACTAAAAACTGCTGTGAAACGGCATTGAAACCGTTTCACGGCAGTTTTTTTGTAGGAATGTGTAAAAAAGGAGCAGATCCTTACCTCTCCAATATGCTTGGAGGTGATTTTTCATGAGCCTGAAACCGCCGAAAAAGAGTGATCTCGATAAAAACTGGATGAAAGCCCGTCAAGACAGGCCAAAGAAAATCCAACCAGAATATCATTTAATTGTTACCGAAGGGACCGAGACGGAACCTGCATATTTTGGCGCAATAAGAGATATCATTAACAATTGTATTTTGTTTATAAACTATTCTCTTTTTAAATGTACACAATATTCATATCTGTCAGCAATGATTTTAGTAATACTACATTCGAAAGCCATGTCATTCAGATACCCAATTCGTTTATTATATAATAGAGGTTCACCAATGGGAACTCGAAGAATTTGCGAATCTAGGAAATCAGCCTTAATAGCAGTGATATGATCTACTGCTGTGGTTAGTATAATATTATACTGTGTTTCAAGAAATTCATATAAATCTACAAATTTGCTAGAATGGTTTTCAAGCCCCTGAAGATAATCTGACCTTAAAAAATTGACGATAATTGATATGGGCAAACCATTGGCATACTGAACCTGTTCAATTTTGTAAACTTCTGTGCCTTCTTTTTGATTTAGTGCATCATTCACATAACTGGGAGGGATTATTTTTTTAATATAATCAATGAATTCTTTATCATCATCACAAATTAAACTCTCGGGGAGAGAGGTAAGGCTGTTGAGTCTCTGAATAGTAGAAATATCTACTATTTCCGTTCCATGACCTTGCATGACTTTTAGATATCCTTCAGATTGAAGCATGCTGATTGCTTTTCTGATGGTTGTTCGACTTACCTGAAATATCTTTTCCAGTTCGGGTTCGGGAGGAAGTAACATACCTGTTTTATAATTTCCATCCAGAATATCACGTCTGATTTGCGCATAAACTCTTTGATATGCAGATATTTTCTTATTCATCCACTAAATCTCCTAATATTAATATTTATGGTTGATATTTCTGTTTGGTTAAAAGAAATATTCCATATCATTTCTAAATTATTTACTTTATAAAACAGATTATATAAATTATAACACAAACATCATTATGAAACAATAACAAAATATATAAAATGACAATATATTTGTAAATAATATACAATAATAATTCTATAAATACAACAAAAATAATGAAAATGCAAAAAAGTATTGACAAAACATAATGATGAATTTAACATTATATATAAGATAAAACATAATTATGTTTAAGCAAAAAGATGAAAGGAGATTAGAAATGGATTTGTCGAACTTTGTATTAAATAATGGACTTAAAATTCCAAGCATTGGGTTTGGAACGTGGGAACTCCCAGAGGGAGAAAAAACAGCATGCGCAGTAAAAAATGCGATTTCGGTGGGATATAAGCATATTGATACAGCAGCTGCTTATGAAAATGAAAGGAGTATAGCTGAGGGAATCAGGCAGTCAGGAGCCCGAAGAGAAGATGTTTTTGTCACGAGTAAAGTGTGGCTAACATCCATGGGTTATGAAAAAACATTATTATCATTTAAAGAAACATTATCTGAATTAGATACGGATTACCTGGATCTGTTGCTTATTCATGTACCTGCTGTGGAAAGTATGGTAGAACAATGGCAGAGGCTTAATCTATCTACATGGAAGGCTATGGAACACCTTTATAAGGAAGGCTATGTAAAAGCAATTGGTGTAAGTAATTTCCGGACACATCATATGACACCATTGTTGGAGGAAGCGGAAATTACTCCAATGGTAAATCAGTTAGAGTTTCATCCGGGGATGATGCAGAGCGAGGCAGTCAATCTGTGTAAAGAACATAATATACTTGTGGAAGCATGGAGCCCTCTGGGAAATGGAAAGTTGCTGCAGGCTGAGCAGCTTGTCAGAATGGCGGAAAAATATAATAAGACAACTGCTCAGTTGTGTATTCGGTGGTGTCTGCAGCATGGAGTACTTCCGCTGCCAAAATCTTTATCACCGGCTCATCTGGCTGATAATCGAAATGTGTTTGATTTCGAGATCTCAGATGAAGATATGAAAACAATTGATCTGCTTCCTCCTATTGGCGGAGTGTTTTGGAATATGGATGAGCCTCGTAAACTGTTTTATCTGGCAAGAGAACTTCATTTGTAATAATTGGCAATTAAATTATAAGGGGATAAGAGTCTGAGAGGAGGGCTATGGGAAGGGTTTTATTAGAAAGAACGAAGAAATATTTATTTATTCCATATGAAGAGGGAACTGTTGATCAGAAGATCCAGATAAGAGACAAATCGAAAAAAGAGTTCTCCTTTTATTATCCTATTGCCTCCAGCCATGTCAGTGGCTGGGGGAGAATTGAACTCCCAATTGAGATGGTTGGGGAAACAGTGGAGATTATTACAGAGCGTGATGCAATGATAGAGGCAATTTACACTCGAGAACAATGCTATGGATTAGTAGAAAGACATCCGATGGAACCATGGATACATTTTCATATTCCTTTTGGAAAGATACTGAGTGTAAAATCCTTATATCAAGATGGTAAAGAAAACTGGCGTATGTATCTGTTAGAAGATTTTTCCATGGGACTTCAAAGCAATAAGGGGATGATACGGGAATATGAAAGCAAGGATTTATATTATTGGAAAGAAGTAAGGCAGGAAATTTCAGATTTCAGAATTGCTGATAACACAGAAAAATTTCCGTTGATTGGAGATGTTGAAGAGTTTATCAGAGCTACAGATAAAAATGGAGATACCTATGGATTTGCACTGAGCAAAACATTTCGTCTAGAACAGAGTCCTGTAACAAATGTATTAAGTATTCCCATAAACATAAATGGAAACAAAATACAACCTATAAAAGAGTTGAAGCGTCTTCGTGTCTGGAAACGAGACTGGTATTTAAAAGAAATTGAAAAGGAATTTTATTTTGAGTGTCGTTTTCAGATTGAGCCAGGAGAATGGCCGGGAATTACCATTGTAGACAAGACTCGCACGATGGAAGACATACGGGCAGGAGTAATAGAAGTTGAATTAGAAATTCTGGTTGGTATGGAAGAAGAGATTTTGATTGAGTTGTCTGGACTGCACTGGAGATGGAGTGCATTGACACGGAAACTGAGATGCAAAGATTATGAGATACCAGTTACGGAAAAAGATGGGAGACTGGTGCTGCATTTCTTTTGCGACCACGTTGTTCAGGAGGTTTTTGCAGATTCCGGAGTAGGAATGCTGGTTACATATTCCGAAGAAATTAAGCAAACAGTCCATAATATCCAGAATAAAGAAATTGAAAATATTTCAACTCAGGTACTATGAAGACCCCTATGTTAAAATCAAGACAAAAGGAAATACATCATCCATTATCGCAATGCATGTGTATGCTTTACGACAGCCGGATTATTCACAGAAAAACAAAAAAATTCTTCACGATATAGTTGAGGGAGAATGCGTCTATCAATGTGAGCATTATACTATTTATGAAAATGCAATAGATGATATGGTTTATGGAAGCCCGAAGACATGGGTTTTGGATTGTGGAACCCGGGTTCTGTCGCCTATAAGAACGACAGAAGATTTTCAGTGGGCAAATACTCCCTGGGGAGATATGACAAGGATTATTGACAGGGGAGAGATGTGGAATTTTCATGGATATGAGGATTTTCCGCAATTGGAAACCGGAATTCAGACAGTGGATGCAGCTTATAATTTGGCGGTTGACATTCTGCAGAAAAATCTGAGTGAAGATTATGCAATGCCAGGAAATGAAGGATTGCTCAATGCAGGCCTATTGCAAGGAAAGGGTGAAGGATTTGGTGTCTGGGTGAGAGATACCTGCCACAATGCATTCCGGATAGCTAATTTTCTGATTCCTGATAGAATAAGAAAGTCGTTGATCTTTGTTACCCGCAGAGGGTTTGATAATGGAAGTGATTCAGCAGCAATGCCACCGATTGCAATATGGGATTATTATCAGGCTACTGCAGATAAATCTATCTTATTTGAGACATATGATGATCTTTTAAAATTTGTTTCAAAAGCAGACGCTATTTATGATGTGGATCAAGGGCTTATGCATGCGGAACATTCTGTTGCACAGGATGCATTTACGGAAAAACATAATAGTGGATATTCATTAAGTCCTCAAATCTATTATGCTAATATGTATTTTGCTATGGCTAAAATATGTGATACACTTCAAAAGGATTCGAAAAAGAGTATAGAGTTTAAACAGAAGGGTACAACGATATTAAATAATGTAAAAAGTCAATACTGGAATGCTGAAAAGGGCTGTTTTACAAGCGGACCACAAGGAAGCGAAGCGTATGAAAAGGGTATATGGGAAGCAACAGGAGCGGAGGCATGTGTTTGGCCAAAGTTTCATGTGTCAGATCATCAGCAGAGACAGACATTTTTGCAGACAATTAAAACACAGAAAAATGCTTTAAATGATTTTGGCTTAAACTGGTATCCTTTTGAGGAAGGAAAGAATCATTTCTGGAATACCTGTTGGGTATCCTGGACAGAAGGAATTGCTGTAGCAGCAAATCGTGAAGGCGATATGGAATTATTAAGGAAACTCATATTTCAACAGGTAAGAAATGTAGTTGTTAACAAAACATTTCATGAAGCAGTAGATTATTCAACCGGAAGAGCCTGGAGATGGCCAGGGCTGACATGGCATGCTTCGGCATTCCTTGGATACTTTATGTTTGGATTATTGGGAATGTCCTATGAGAAGGAGGGATTGTTGATATCGCCATGTATCCCGCAGGAATTTTCGCATATGAAGCTTTGCAATTTAAGATATAGGGATGCTGTATTTGAGATTGAAATATGTGGAAGTGGAAATCAGTTTGATATATATGTTGATGATTCAAAAACAGAGTTTATTGATGTAGCTATTAAGGGAAGGCACAGAGTGATGCTCTGCCCAAAGCATTAACGAAGGAGGAAATGATATGAAACGGAGATTATTAAGTTTGGTAATGGCAACAGGGCTATTAGTGAGTCTGATTACAGGATGTGGAAAAACCGAATCCTCTTCTGAGAAGAAAGTAACAATTATTTTTGGAGATCAGGTAGCAAATGTAGAGGAATCTTCAAAATATCTATGGGATGTCGCACAGGAGTTTATGAAGAAAAATCCGGATATTACCATAGAATTTCAAGGCAGTGATCATGAAGATTATATTTCAAAACTGAAAATGGCTACACAATCAGATAGCTTACCGGATGTTTTTTGGATTGAGCCAAGTATGTTGTCGGAATTCTCTGAGAATGGATATATATACGATCTTACAGAAGATACCAAGGCAAGGGGGATTATGGACAGATTTCAGGATGGTATGTTAGACGTTAATATGGTGGATGGAAAATTATATGGGCTTCCGAGTGAAGTGATGTTGCCATGTTATTATTATAATAAAGAGATCTTTAAAAAATATAACTTAGAAGTTCCCAAAACCTGGGATGAATTTCTTGAGGTATGTAAAGTATTATCAGCTGAAGGCGTGACACCGATTGCTAAAGGAGCACTTTCCAACTGGTCTGTTTGGAACTGGCAGAATATTTTTGTCCGATATGGATTTTTTAACGATATAGACGATATTTTGAATGGAGAAAAGAGCTTCAATAATGACAATTTCATTCATGCATATGAAAAAATTAAAGAGCTTAGTGATGCAGGAGCCTACGCAGAGAATGTAAAAACCATTGATTACTACCAGGCAATTGAAGTATTTCTGGCAGGAAACGCAGCCATGCTTGATTCGGGAAATTTTGCTTGCAGAGATATTGAGAATAGTGAGATTGCAAATAAAGTAGGGTGTTTTTCCTATCCGTTAATAGAGAATGGGGTAACGGATGAAATGACAAGAATAGGAACATTTAATGGACCGTATGCGGTATCTTCTAAAGCAGCAAGTGATGAAGCAAAAAAAGAAGCAATATTTAAATTCTTTGAATTTTATTACAGTGAAGAGGGTGCTCAGATAGTAGCAAATACCAATATGCTGCCAACTTCAAAATTTAGTGGTACAGTTGATGCAGAAAAAAATCCGGTTTTTGCTCAAATTGTAGATCTTTATAATGAAGAAGGATGGTCCAATCAATTCCAGCCGTATGGTTATATGGCTACGAATGTTGCAGACACTTGGGCAGATTCTATGTGGGGTGTAGCATTAGGAAATTATACACCAGAAGAGGCAGCCGAAAAGGTAGAACAGGAAATCAGGTACTGATAAAAATCTGGCGACTGTCAGAAACTGTTCTGACAGTCGCTTTTAAAGGAGGAGGAACTAATGTTAAGTAATAAAAGAAGTATTATACTATTTTCTATACCATCCTTTCTCTTTTATACCGTATTTATTATTGTATCAACTTTTTCGACAATTAAATACAGTTTTACTGACTTTTCGGGAATAGGAAAAGCAAATTTTGTAGGGATGGAAAACTACAAACGTTTATTAACGGATGAAATATTTATAAAATCATGCAGTAATACGATCATCATTTTGATTGTTTCCTTTTTACTTATTCTGCCGATTTCTTTTTTCCTGGCTTATGTATTGGATTGGAATTTTAAAGGAAGTTCAGCAGTCAAAGCTCTTAATTTTACTCCTTATATTATTGCTCCGGTTATCGTGGCAACCATTTGGGTATTCCTTCTGGATCCTACAATGGGAGTTATAAATAATGCTTTAAAGATAGTTGGACTTGAAAAATTGCAGCAGGAATGGATAGGTGGGAATACAAAAACTCCATATAGTATTGGTGTTGTATATGCGTGGCAGTCTATTGGATATTATGCAACTATCTTTTTGGCAGGATTAAAGACTGTACCAACAGAAATTTATGAGGCATCTTCCATGGAAGGCGCAAATGCGTGGCAAAAGCTTCGATATATTACATTACCTATGATAAAAGATTCTATAGTCATTGTAATAGTATTGGCTGTTAATGGAGCGCTGAAAATATTTGAGTTGGTATATCAGATGACCAATGGTGGTCCAAATCATAAGTCTGAAACAGTGGTTACTTACATGTATTATATCATGTTCAAATCCGGGAAGTATTCTTATGGCTCAGCCATGGCTGTTGTGGTGTTGGTAGCATGTATGATTTTTACGTTGATTTACATTAGAAATGTAAAAGATAACTTGGAGTAAGGAGGGATAAAGGTGAAAAAATTAAAAGTATATTATGTTCTGCTTTTTATAGTTATTCTTATTACTCTGCTTATGATATTTCCTTTTGTATGGACAATTGTCATGTCTTTCAAAACGGATAATGATATTATCAATGCGCCATTAGCCTTGCCTAAGGTGTGGAATTTTGATAACTATGTAAGGGCATTAAAAACGTTGAATATATTTGCAATGTATAAGAATACTTTTATTGTTGTAGTTACAACCCAGATTGTTTCATTAGTTATCACATTTATGAGTTCTTTTGCTATTTGCAGAATGAAGTTTCAAAACAGAAAAATCAAGAATCTTTTATATACATATTACCTACTGGGGATTAGTGTTCCTGTATATATTTTGTTATTTCCGATTTATAGAATTAATATTCGGCTTGGGGTGTTGGATACACTTTGGAGTCTGATCTTACCATATATTGCAATTACAATTCCCTTTAATACACTGCTATTTGTGGGTTTTATGAAAGGCTTTCCGAAGGAACTGGAAGAAGCTGCAATTATTGATGGCTGCGATCTTATTCATCTTTGCATAAGAGTTGTTGTACCAATTTTAAAACCTGTAATTGCAACGGTAACTATTTTTAATGTAATTTATAACTGGAATGAATTTCCCTTTGCAGTAACCTATATTTCGAGTTCAGTTAATTATACGATTTCTTTAGCTACATCTATGTTCAAAGGGGCATACAGCAGGGATTATAGTGCAATGATAGCGGCAGCAGTTCTGATTATGATTCCACAGTTGATTTTCTATGCTCTTTTACAGAAACAAATTATTGCAGGGATGACCGAAGGCGCAGTGAAAGCATAAATAGATAAGAAGAGGAGGACAGAATAATGAATTGTAGCGATAAAATTACAAGAGAACAGCTATGCCGGATGTTTGATCATACAAATCTGAAGGCTTATGCAGATAAAGACATGTTACAAA